>Ga0075120_10000458_pt1 | contig 33954 bp, 32 predicted proteins | sample AntAceMetag02UKL_FD_69792 | JGI IMG/M metagenome (GOLD analysis project Ga0075120, IMG submission 69792) | Saline lake microbial communities from Ace Lake, Antarctica - Antarctic Ace Lake Metagenome 02UKL | ecosystem: Environmental > Aquatic > Non-marine Saline and Alkaline > Saline | place...
TTTCGCTGAGTATCGCTTGGCCATATTTGCCTCCTCTGTGCAATTTCTATGATCTCACACTTGCCAGAGGAGGTCAACTTCACACAGTACCTACTGGTGCAACTTTTGGGGTAAATATCCATGGCTTCTGAATCGCTATTCCGTCTCAGCATTGTGAGCGCTCTAATCGTCCAGATAGGCCATATATGGTTGGTTCTAGTTTTATACAAGTTACTCAAACCAGTTAACAAAAACCATGCTGTGCTTATGGTTATATTCTATCTGGTCGGTGTCCCTATCGCGATGCTCAGTGAGCTTAACCAATTTGCTGCCCTGCTACTATTGAGCGGTGCTGACTACTTGACAGTATTCACAGCAGATCAGTTGCAAGCTCTGGTGCCCCTATTTCTTGAGTTGCGCGAAGCTGGACTTGTTATCGCCCAGATATTTTGGGGCCTTTGGCTATTTCCCATGGGTTATTTAGTTTTCAAGTCGGGCTACATTCCCAGAATTCTGGGCGTCTTGTTGATGATTGGATGTTTTGGCTATCTGATAGATTTTGTTACAATCGTTCTTTTTCCCAACTTCGGTGTGATAATTAGCGGGTTTACGGGTATTGGGGAATTTTTATTGCCCTTGTGGCTTTTGATTAAAGGTGTAAACGTCGAACAGTGGGAAAAACGTGCTCTTGAATCTGCCTGAATAGAACCTATGCCGAAGGGCTAGGGATTTCGTTACTTTGGAACATTATAACAAAACCTGACATAGTGCTTCACCTGCCGCTATTCCGCTGCGCTTCATAGCGGCAGGTTAGTTTGGTCGTTAGCCCGTGGAATTACTTAAGCCGTATTCAACCTTATGCACACCATTGATGTTATCCGGACTACCGACTGGGCGAAGAATGCTATGTTTGTGTTCCTGCCCGACACAGCGTTGATATTCTCAGTAAGCGCAGTGGTCATCGTGCTTTCTCTTTGTCTACGCCTGGTCGTGTATCTTCGTTCTCGAAAAGCGCGCTGAGTAATTTCCATTCTATGTAATCCAATGAAACTTTTGGTTCAAATGGTGACGAACAAGTTCGTTGAGAATTGGCAGGGGAGAACACTTTCTCCCGCCAGCCAAAATTCGATAACAATGAATTCTGAACAAAACAGGAGAAAGAAAATGATGACCAACGGCTCAGAAAAAAGAAGAATAAAAAACAAGTACAGATTTGTGCTATCCATCCTGCTGGTTCTCCTGCTGGTCGCCTGCGCCAGCCAGACCGCAACGCCGCCCCTACCGACCGCGACCTCAACATCTGCACCCTCGCCTGGTGGGCCGGATTATTGGCCCACCGATGGTTGGCGCACATCGACACCTGAGGAGCAGGGGATGGACTCGGAACAACTGGCGGAATTGATGGATTACCTCCAGGGACAAAACAGTTTTACCATTCACAGTCTGCTGATCATTCGCAACGGATACATCGTAACCGACGCCTACTTTTATCCTTTCGCTCCGGACGCGCTGCACGAGCTCGCCTCCGCTACCAAGAGCTTTACGTCGTCGCTCATCGGCATTGCCATCGACAAGGGGTACATCGAAGGCGTCGAGCAACCCGTCCTGGACTTTTTCCCGGAGCGAACCGTGGCTAACCTGGACCCAAACAAGGATGCGATGACGCTGGAAGACCTTCTCACTATGAGATCAGGCTTCAGGTGTTCTGACCAGGGTTTTGTGACTTTATCTCAGATGAAGGCAAGTCCGGATTGGATCCAGTTTGCGCTTGATCTGCCGATGGCCGTCGAACCGGGCACCCGCTGGGTCTACTGCAATGCCAACTCGTATCTCCTCTCTGCCATCATCCATGAGACCTCGGGGATGAACGCACTGGCGTTCGCCCAGGAACACCTCTTTGGGCCTCTGGGTGTCTCCGATGTCATCTGGACGACTGGCCCACAGGGGAACAACCGGGGCTGGGGTGAGATGAAGCTGGCACCCCACGATATGGCCAAGCTTGGATACCTCTTCTTGAACGAAGGGTGGTGGGATGGCCAACAGGTAGTGTCTGCCGCGTGGGTAAAGGCGGCAACGAGTGGCGGTAGTTACGGTTACCAGTGGTGGCTCAAGCCTTCTAGCATCTATTTCGCCACTGGCCATGGTGGACAAGAGATTTGGGTTCTGCCCGATCGGGACATGATTGTGGTCATGACCGGTGCAACCGGTGGAGGCGGCGCGGGTGATTGGGGTGATCAGCTGATGGGATCTCATATCATCCCGTTGGCAGAATCCGCAGCCCCGCTGCCCCCCAATCCCGACGGGGTGGCTACCCTGGAATCAAAGACCCAAGCTGCGGCTGCGCCAATCCATGTTCAGCCTGAACAAGTGCCGCCCATGCCAGAGATAGCCCAACGTGTGGCCGGGATTTCGTATGTGTTTGATGACAATCCAATAGGATTTCTATCTTTTACTTTATCTTTTCCGGCGCAGGATGAGGCCTTGTTAAAGGTTACCACGCTGGGGAGCGGTACAGAAGCAGATCCCCAGTTCGAATGGCTGATGGGATTGGACAACGTTGACCGGATAGCACCTGGAAGATTCGGCTTGCTTACCTCAGCCAATGGGTCCTGGGAATCAGACAATATTTTTGTTGCCCATATCGACGACTTTGCCAATGAGGGGTACCACAAGTTCCGACTTAGCCTGGTCTTTGAGGGTGATCAGGTAACTATCGAGATATGGCAAGATGGCACGTCCGCAGGAACCCTCATCGGCAGAGTTGAAAAGTGAGGAATAAACGCTTCCCAAACCAACAGACCCACGGAGAAAATAATATTGAAGGGTCGCTCTCTCAGGAAAACAAGCCGGTAGAGACCACCCAAACAATGCTCAGGATCACCTTCCCGATTGTAGTGATCCTGTTGCTGGTGGCGGTGGTGTGGTTTGTCTTCCGTCGGCGTAAAGCCAGCCGGGTTACAGGCTGACCAATATTTGCAAGCTGACGGGGGAGGGAACTTTCTCCCGTCAGCCGAAAGATGAAAAACATCTACCGTTATCTGCTACCAAAATATATGGAGGTTTATGAAATGAATAAAATCAAATCAGAACGCATGTCGTATCTTTGGCTACTCATTGGATTTCTGTTGGTTGTTTTCTCAAATGGAATCCATCACATCGTTCCATTGGCGACCTGGCTGGCTCCGGTATTCTTGATCCGTTTTTTGCGGACCCAGACCAAAACGAAAGGGCTCATCATTGTCGCATTCGCAAATTGTGTAGCCTGGGTGATTATGCAATTTGGCATCTACCCGGATTTGGGTGTGATCGGCAGTAGTTTTGGCCTTGTATACGGGATCATTTTCTTCCTGCCTTTTCTGGCAGATCGACTCATGGCCCGCAAAACAAAAGGATTTCTGGCCACACTCATATTTCCATCTGTCTGGGTGATCTTGGAATTTGCCCTGGCTTCATTCGAGTTTACCGGCAGTTGGTTTGCGCTAGCATTTACCCAAATGGATAACCTGCCTTTGATCCAACTGGCCTCCATCACTGGGATCTATGGGATCAGTTTTTTGATCAACTGGTTTGCCACCGTCGTGAACTGGGCCTGGGAACGGGAATTCTCTTTACCCAAAACCTGGAAAGGGGCATCCCTTTACCTGGGGATTCTTACTCTCGTTTTGCTGGCGGGCGGTGCATATATGACCTTTTTCCCGGCCGATTCAGAGACAGTCCGAGTGGCTGCGATTACCCGATCATTTGATGTGGATGAGGAAGTTGAATACTGTAGAGAAAATTTTTCTGGAGAAGAATTATCCAATTGCTACCTCAATGGCATTAACCAAAGGACTCTGGACGAGTTTCTTCAAGGGAGTCAACAGGCCGCCAACGCCGGGGCAAAAATCATTATTTGGCAAGAAAACGGCCTGGTTGTACGTTCAAAAGATAAAGCTGCATATGTTGACCAAGCTCGTGAACTGGCTATGCAGGAAAAGGTTTACCTGGTCATGGGCACCAAAATGGTGGATAAAGATAAAGGCCCAGCCTATGACGAAAACAAGATCATTTTCATCACTCCGGAAGGTGAAATCACGGAATATCTCAAAAATCATAAAGTAGCAGGGGACGAGCATGTTCTAGGGGATGGAAAAATCCTGTTCCAGGAGTCACCTTACGGCAGGCTGGTAGCGCTGATTTGCTATGATGCGGATTTCCCCGGTTTTGTGCGCCAAGCCGGAAAGGCGGATGCCGATGTTATGCTTATTCCCGCTCAAGACTGGGCCGAGATCACGCCGATCCATGGCAGAATGCCGATGCTGGGTGCCATTGAGAATGGCTATTCACTGATCCGCAACGGTTACCATGGGGTATCGATTGCCGTCGATTACCATGGCAACATGTTGTCTCGACTGGATAATTTCACCACCGATGAACGGGTGATGCTAGCTGATCTGCCGACCAAAGGCATTCAGACAATTTATGCTCAAATCGGTGATATTTTTGCATGGCTGTGTGTTTTGGGATCATTGGGATTGATCGTACTTGCAGTAAGAGATCGAAAGAAAAGCTAAATAGTCCACCTTCTGATGGACATTATGATCTGGCTGAATGAAAGGTCTGCCCGTTGCCTCAAGTCACCGGTTGGTTGGTAAATAGTGGAGAGAGTTTTTTCCCTGCACCGCTAGAAGGAGAACTTGATGAAAGAACGAAGATACGATATCGACTGGCTGCGGATTGGTGCTATGCTGGCCGTCTTTCTTTTCCACTGCAGCGGTTTTTTTACTCCCATAGACTGGCACTTGAAAAATGCTGATCGCGCCGAGATACTGCTTCCGATCGTGGCCTGGTTCGACCTGTGGATGATGCCTATCTTTTTCCTGCTCTCCGGGTTTGGGTCCTGGCACTCGCTCAAATCCAGGAGCGGGATCAAGTATCTCTGGGAACGGGTTTTGAGACTGTTGCTCCCCCTTTACACGGTGGGTGCGTTCCTGCTCTTGCCGCCCCAGTACTACATTGAACGCATCAGCCACGGGGGGTATGGCGTTTCCATCTGGAAATTGATCCCGCCCTACTGGGATTCCTATGGCTCCTTTCGCTTCCGCTTTGACGAGCCCTACCTGACCAACATCTGGCCCGGTCACCTGTGGTTTCTGCAATTCCTCTTTACCGTTTCCGTCGTGGCCCTTCCGCTGCTCCTCTTGCTCCGAACAGACCTGGGGAAACGCCTGATCGCGCGGCTGGCCGGGTGGAGCGATCGCTGGGGAGGTATCTTTATATTCCTGATCCCCTTGATCCTGGTGCGCATCGCCCTGCGCAGCACCTATCACAGCGAGCACAGTTGGGCCGATCTGGCCTTCTATGGCGTTGTTTTCTTGATCGGCGCGCTCTTTGCAGGCGACCGGCGCTTTTTAGAGAGCTGCAAGCGGCATACCTGGGTCTGCCTGGCGCTGGGCGTCTTGGCTTTTGTTGGGGAGATAATACTCATCCTGCAGTTCAGGTATCCTTATCCTGGCACCGAGCGCTTTTCGTCGAGGTACGTGCTCTTTCAAGTGATCATGGGCATCGGAACCTGGAGCTGGATCGTATTTCTGCTGGGCCTGGCCGCCCGGTACCTCAACTCTGACAATCGGGGGCGCGCCTACGCCAGCGAGGCGGTGCTGCCCTTTTACCTGCTCCACCAGACCGTGATCCTGATCGTCGGTTGGTGGATCATCCCGCTGGAATGGCCTATTATCCCCAAGTACCTGGTCATCAGCATCGGTTCGTTCGCGCTGATCATGGCCCTCTATGAGCTGCTGATCCGGCGCATCAACCCGGTGCGTTTTCTGTTTGGGGTGCGGCTTGTGGGACGACGATTCTTCGTCCGGAAAGAGAGGAGCGAGGGGACATGACCGAGAGAACCAAGACCGCTCGTTTGTACTTTGTGGATGCCTTGAGGGTGACCTTGACCATACTGGTGGTCGCACACCACGCCGGGCAGGCCTATGGGCCGACCGGCGGCGCGTGGCCGGTTTCCGAGCCCCGGCGCAGTGCGCTGCTGGGCCCCTTTTTCGCCGTGAACCCCATGTTTTTTATGGGGCCTTTCTTTCTGCTCGCCGGCTACTTTGCCACCTCTGCCTACGATCGCAGGGGAGCCGCCGCCTTTCTCAAGGGACGCCTCACGCGCTTGGGCATTCCGCTGCTCTTTTTTGTCCTCTTTGTGTCCGCTCCCATCGCCTACCTGGACAGAGGGGGCTCCATCGTGGCGTTCATCGGCCGCATGTACCAAAAGTCGTGGACGGAGCTGTACAGACACCTCTGGTTCGTGGGTCACCTGTTGCTCTACAGCGTCGTCTATGCGCTGTGGCGCCTGTTGGTGCGGCGCACTAGAGCCCCGGCGGAGCCAACCCAAACCAAGCCGCTACGCACAGGGGGCGTGCTGCTTCTCCACGGGATCGTCTTGGGCTATGCCGTTCTCTTGGCGTTGGTCACCTGGGCCGTCCGCATACAACATCTCCTGGATCGCTGGAGCAGGCTCTTGTTCGTGCTGCCCACCGAGTACGCCCACCTGCCCCAGTACGTCAGCCTGTTTGTGATCGGCATCCTGGCCTATCGCGGCAACTGGCTGCGCCGGTTTCCCACCTCGAGCGGCCTGATCTGGCTGGCGATCGGCCTGGCCGCCGCGCTGCTCTATTATCTGCGTGACCTGCGCCTGGTGCGCTTTCTGCCCGGAGTCATTTTGGACACAGGCGGCCGAAACCGGGGCTCGTTGGTCTTTAGCGCCTGGGAGGCGCTGGTTTGCACCGGGCTCTGCGTGGGCCTGCCGGTTCTGTACCGCGAACTGGTGAACCGGCGGCCGGGCCGGCTCTTTGCCGCAGCCATCGAGGCCCAGTATGCGACTTATATCCTGCACGTGCCGGTGGTCCTCGGCGTGCAGGCCGCGCTGCTGCCGCTGGAGCTGCCTCCCTTGCTCAAATTTGCGATCGCGACGTTCGTCGGCTCGGTGCTCAGCTTTGGCATCGGATACTTGCTCAAACGGATTCCAGGCGTAAAGAGGGTGCTGTAAAATGATTGCCACGCTATCTGGACGCTTCAAGGACGACACCGGGATATGGTTCACTTTATCGATCATATCTATGAAATCCCGTACAGCGGCCTCGACTGTCCATCGTACCATTTACCCGGGAGACGAAACGGCGAATGGGAGTACATTCGCGTTGACGGCCGGCACCTCGACAGAGCCAAATTCGAGGAATTCAAGACCGAATTCTACCAGCTAGAAGGGTGGGACGTGAGTTCTGGCTGGCCAACGAGAGAAACCCTGGAAGGTCTGGGCCTGGGGCACGTCGCAGATGAGCTAGAGACAGAGGGCAAACTGGGGAGCTGATGGACATAATGATAACATCTATGTTAGATGAAGAAACAAGATTAATCGGAGGTGAATCATTCTCATGAACACAGAATCCAAGAGACCACGGCTCCTCTTCCTGGATAACATTAAGGTCCTATTTTCTATTCTCGTCATCTTCCAGCACGCGAGGGTCACCTATGAAGGGTCGGGTTGGTGGTACTATATTGAGTCTAATCCAGTTGATACTGTCAGTTCTATATTCTTTCTAACTTTAATTGGAATTGGAGCTCTTTTTCAATCCTCGCTCTTGGGACTGTTCTTTCTAATGGGTGGCTATTTCACTCCCAAGAGTTATGATCGCAAGGGCGCCTCTTCCTTTCTGGAAAGAACGGCTTCTTCGTCTCGGAATTCCTCTCCTCTTGTATACTGTGCTCATCAATCCCATAATGTACTATGTACTATCCGCTTTGGGAGTTGAACCGTGGAGCAGCAACCCAACTCTGCAAGGGTCCTTGCTGGACTACTATCTGAGCAGGTTTCAATCGGTGGAAAGGTTAGTAGGCTTTCTAACAGATTCTGGTCCTATGTGGTTTCTCTATGTTCTGTTACTCCTGACTGCCGGATATACGCTCTGGCGTCAGATAACAAAGATAGAGTCGTTACGCCGATTCATCCCGGAGGAGTTTTCCATCCCAAGGTATTCCTATTTGCTCCTCCTGGCTATTGGCTTGGGATGTGTTACCTTCTTGGTTCGCCTGGTCTCGCCCGTCGACGTGTTTCCACTGGGGATACCAGTCGGCCTTATGGTTCAGTATGCAATGATGTTCAGCGTGGGTGTCATCGCTGTTCGATATGATTGGTTCGAAAAGATGTCCAGAGTTCACGTCAGAATCTGGTCTATTACAATGGCAGCTACCTTTGTATTGTTTTACCTGTATGGCTTCCTATTTCTGGGCATAGATTCAGATCCAAGTGTTGTGCTGGGAGGGCCCACGTTGCATGCTCTTGTGTTTGCACTGGCAGAAAATGTCATGTGTGTGGGCATGATTTTCGTTCTGATTCCGATTTTCCGTTCAAGATACAACGATCAAGGGATTCTGCTACGGAACCTGTCATCCAGCGCATATCACATGTACCTCATTCACCCACCCATCCTTGTCCTTGTAGCCCTTGGCTTTGCATCCATCCCCCTCATTCCTGTTATGAAACTGGCCATTGTATTTCCTTTGGCCGTCATCCTTTGCTATCTGGCAAGTCATTACGTGCTCCAGAGAATTCGTTTGAACAAGCTCACAAGATCTACATTGAGGAGGAGGGACGATGGCTAACGAGAGACCCCGCTTGAGGAGAGCATTCAAAAGCATAGGAGGCAGGCGATGAATACGGAAGTTGTCGAAACACAAACTAATCACCCCCATGGAAGAACTGTGCGCCTTCACTATCTCGATTGGTTGCGCGTCGTCCTCATCTTGGGCGTCTTCGTTTATCACGCCGTGAGTCCCTTTCGTGCGGGGTTCGACTGGCACATTACCAACCCGGAGCGAAGCGTCACGCTGACCTCCATCTTGGTCTTTATCTGGCCTTGGGCGCTGCCGCTGTTCTTTCTGGTTGCGGGTGCCGCCAGCATGTTCGCCCTCCGCCGGCGAAGCAACCGGCAGTACATCAGCGAGCGAGTGGCTCGGCTGCTAATCCCCCTCGTCGTTGGCACCATCTTGCTCTCGCCACTCCAAGCATATCTCGAGGCGCTGAACGAAGAGAGCTATCAGGGACCTTTTCTTAGCTTCATCCCCGGGATGCTGGCCGAGCTCACATCAGGCAATCTGCTCACTCCGCTAACGTTCACCAGGTGGGGCTTCCACCTCTGGTTCCTGGCCTTCTTGTTCGCATATTCTCTTCTGGCATTGCCTGTCTTTAACTGGTTCAAAGGAGACGCGGGGCAGTCGTTCATCTCCTGGCTGGGCCGTCTGGTTGAGAAACGGGGCGGGATCCTCCTATTCCTCATTCCATTGGCGCTGGCGAGGGTTCTCGTCCAGCCATTCGCTCCTGAAGAACATGGTTGGTTGGATTTCGTCTACTCCTTCCTCTTTTTTATATTGGGTTACATCCTCTATTCAGACGATAGATTTGTGAGTGCCGTTCGAAGAGATCGCTGGCTGTTGGTTGCGGGCGGTCTGCTGAACCTGGTTGCCTTTGGTGGACTATTCGCAGCACTCGGCGACACAGCCCTCGAATGGGTCCAGACCGAGACTTTCGTCTTTCCGGGGTCCATCATCGGCATCTTCCTCTTCACTCTAAGCAGCTGGTGTTGGGCACTCTGTGTTCTGTACCTGGCGATGAAGTACCTGGATTTTACCAGCAAATGGCTGGTGTACGGCAACGAAACCATCATGCCCTTCTACCTTTTCCACCAGCCGGTGATCATCGTCATCGCCTTTTTCGTCGTGCAGTGGGATGCGGGGATTACGGTGAAGCTACTGGTCGTCGTCCTCGGCTCCCTCCTGGTTTCACTCGGCCTGGTTGAGTTCGTCAAGCGCATAAAGGTGCTTCGGGGATTGTTCGGCATAAAGATCCGGCGCCGGGAAATGCCATCAGCGGAAAGTTGAATCGTAATCCCTGTGGAATGTCCAAGCCCGATTTCATTAATTCAATCTTGAATGGAAAAGGAGGAAGACAAGGAGCGAGAAAGTGTTTTCTAAAGTCTATCGATCTATGATGGTTAATCTAGCCACAAATCGCTCATTGACAACCCTCGCGCTTATTGCCGTTCTGACGATCGTGTTGGCAGCCTGCGATGGCTCGGGCGCCAATGCGTTACACGATACTTCGTGGGAACTGGCATCTCTGGCCGGGAACGGTGTGCTTCCCGGCACGACGATCACGATCGAGTTCTCGGGCGACCAGGTTTCCGGTTCGGCGGGCTGCAACCAGTATGGAGGCAGTTATCAGGCCAGGGGAGATAGCTTGAGCGTTAGCGATGTTTTCTCGACCGAGATGGGTTGCCCTGGAGCCAGAAGGTATCTTGGAACAGGAGGGGGCATACCTCGCGGCCCTGAGAGCCGCTGCCACGTATCAGATCGCCACTGACAGGCTCGAGATATTTGACGAGGCAGGCGTCCAAGCCCTGGTGTTTGTCACGCCGACCGGCGGCTCCACCTCCCAGGTGAACGAGACGCCCGATCAATCTGGAGAGCCGGAGACGGTCGAGAAACTGGCCCCGATTGACCGCGTCGAGATCCTGGTGGCAGAGTCTTTTCCGCCGCAGTACTTTGTGCTGGTCGAGTCGGGGCTGCCCAACGGCTGCGTTGAGTTCGACAGATACGAGGTGACCCGCGATGGCGACATGATCCGAATAGCGATCATCAACCGGGAGCTCGTGGGGATGGCCTGTACAGACGTGTATGGAACGGTCGAGCACAACATCCCGCTGGGCAGCGATTTTGATCCCGACACGATGTACACCGTCCTGGTCAATGATGTCGCCGAAACGTTCGTCACACAGGATGCAGCGCCGACGCCGACCGCAGAAATTCTAGAGGTAACGCCATCGCCTGCCATCGAACATCCAGCAGGATTCAAGCAATATCAGGATTCAGTAGTCGGAGTTTCTGTCTTCGTGCCTGAAAGCTGGGTAGTGGTCGAGGTTGACCCTGGCCGGTTGGCGATTCTTCAGTCGTATCCTGAAGGCAAGTACATAGGTGGGGAGGGCTTTGAACCAGGGGACACAAAGTGTGACCTAAGAATCCGCCCACCCGATATCGACGTGTCCAGCCACATTCAACAGTTAAAGTCCGACCCCACCGTTACCATCGTTTCCGAGCAAGAGATTGCCCTACAATCCGGCAAACCTGGTACGAGGATAGAAGTGGAGAGTATGGGTCGCTCCCTCTCGTTGATCACCGAGGTCAACGAGAGGGTAGTTGTGCTGGCCTGTTTTGGAGAACTCGCGCCGTTTGATGAGATCACAGTCACCCCAAGTGCTAACGAGTAAAGGTCCAGCGAAGACGATGTAGCCAAAGAAAGGGAGCAAAAGGAGGCATAAAGCATGAATATCCTAGTCGCGTGTTTCTCTCAAACCGGGAACACGGCCAAGATTGCACGCGCGATCTATGAAGCGGTATCGTCTCGAGGACACGAGGTCTACCTGAGAGAGATCGGTGAGGTCACGGCAGAGTGCTTGAATGACTATGACCTGGTCTACCTGGGTTCCGCCTGCCACGACACGGACCTGGCAAAGCCGGTCAAGCAAATTCTGGAGCGAGTTGCCAGTTTACCACCATTCAAGCTGGCGGGCTTTGCTACCCACGCTACGCAGATGCCTGAAGACGGCGAGAGAGCGCGAGAACTGTACGAGAGATGGGCCGGGAACTGTATCCGGACCTTTCATCAGGTGAGCGAAGAAAAGCAGATCGCGTTCCTGGGCTACTTTCACTGCCAGGGCGCACCGTCTCCTCCAATTGAAGCATTCATCCACAACACGATCGTGACAGATCAAGACGAGTGGGAAATGTACATCGAGGAAGTGAGAAAACATCCCACTGAAAAAGACTTGCAAAAGGCGAGAGAATTTTCCTACCAAGTCCTGACCAAGTGCAAAGGAGATTCGAGAAATAACTATCAAACCACACGAAAACAGAAAATCAGATAGCCCATGGACCGGCTACTGGAACGATGGAACGCGTTGGTATCCAGCCTGATACTGGGCGTGTTGTGGGCATTCTGGCATCTGCCGCTCTTTTTCATCCCCGGCACAACCCAGCAGCAGATGGGCAACCCCGTCCCGATGTTCACTGGCTTTGCGGTGGAGGTCGTGGCGATGTCGGTGCTCTTGACGTGGATATACATCAACACCGCGCGCAGCATTTGGGGAGCGATCCTGTTTCATACAGCCTTGAACTATATGATGAACCTTGTGCTCATGGTGACGAATGGTACTATGGGGTCGGCCGCATACTCCACAGGGACAATCGGCCTGGTGACACTCGCAGTGATCGTGGCCGCGGTCCATGGAGCCAACTTGAAACGAGGCTCGCATGAGTGAACATAATACAAACATCTTTGCAGGACGCCCTCTGGTCGCCTTTTTTGCGTTGAGTTTTTTGCTCTTCCTTGTGTTCTTTGTGGCAGCGGGGATCGCGTTCACGCTGGAGGCCCCTGCCTGGCTCCAGTACCTGACCCAGGCCCTCTCATCCTGGTCGCCCAACTTTGCCGCCGTGATCGTGACCGGAGCGGTCAGCGGCGGTGCAGGCGTGCACAAGATGCTGAGTGGCTTTCTGAAATGGCGGGTCAAGCCGATCTGGTACCTGGTCGCGATTGGCGCTCCGACCGCGCTTGGTTTTGCCGTCGCAGGGATTTGCTACCTGCTGGCAGATCGCCCACCGGGTGTGCTCGCCAGTTTTACCGTTACGACCTTCTTGGGCACGGTGTTGAATCACCTGTTCCGGGGGCCATTGGGCGAGGAGGCCGGCTGGCGGGGTTTTGCCCTGCCTCGGTTGCAAGCGCGTTACAGTGCGTTGAAATCTAGCCTCATCCTGGGGCTGGCCGTGGTGGTGTGGCATATACCCACGTGGTTCATTCAGGGACTTTCCGGCGGAGAGTTGCTCGTCTTTATCGTGTCGTTCGTGGTTGCTCTGATGTCCTTTGTCGTGGTGATGACTTGGCTGTATAATAACACAGAAGGCAGCCTGTTGCTGGCAATGCTGATGCACCTGACCTTTAACGTCGCGCTCATGCTTGCAGTGATGCCGCTGGAAATGCAGATGGCTATCCTGGCAGGATTGTACCTTATCTTTGCCCTGGTCGTGACGCTCGTCACCGGCCCGGGCAAACTGTCACGGCGATCCGAGAAGGTGACGGAATAAGACAGAATAAAGGGAGGTGTTCATGCTGATTGACGGCTAGATCAGACCTGGATATATTGACGATCAATCTTGAAAAGGAGGGTAAAACTATGGAATCACAAACTAGAAAACAAAGCATGGTCTGGGGTGGTCTGCTGATCCTTTTCGGCGTGATGGCGCTGGTGGAAGTGTACACCGATCTCACGGCCTGGACGTGGATCGTCATACTGGCCGCAGCCGGATTGGGCGTATTTGGCGTCTACCTCACAGATCGTTCCGACTGGGGGTTGCTCATCCCAGCCTACGTGCTGTGGGCGATTGCCGGGTTGGTTGCGCTGATCGAGTTGAATATCTTACAAGACCCGTTCATCGCCACCTACGTTCTGACGGCCATCGCGCTGCCGTTCCTGGTAGTCTTTCTGCGCAACCGCGACCAGTGGTGGGCGCTCATCCCGGCCTATGTCTTGCTGATCGTCGGCGTGATGGTCGGGCTGACCGAGTTGAATGTTCTGCCGGACGACTTCGTCGCCACTTACGTCCTGGCGGCCATTGCGCTGCCGTTCCTGGTGGTCTTTCTGCGCAACCGCCAGCAGTGGTGGGCGCTTATCCCGGCCTATGTCTTGCTGGCCGTCGGCGTGATGGTCGGGCTGCTCGGACTAGGGGTGCTCACTGACCTTTTGGTGCCGGCTTACGTCATGTTTGCCATCGCCATCCCGTTCTTCGTGGTCTACGTGCACAACACCAAGCAGTGGTGGGCGCTCATTCCTGGCGGGATCCTGGCCATCATCGGGCTGTCCTTTCTCATCGCCGAAGCGGCGGTCCAGTACGTTGCGCCTGTGGCGTTGGTCATCGTAGGCGTCTGGATACTGGTGCGCCAGTTCGCGCGCAAAGAGCCGGTTGGCCCGGAGGCCGATCAACCCCTGGCTGAGTGAGCGCGGCCGGCGCGAGTTGTTGGGTTCATCGTCAGACCGCGTATCCATTGTAACAACCGATCTTGAACAGATGAGTCCATATATATCATTAAAGAAGGAGGAAACCATGTCTGACCGAGAGTACCACGGAAAAGAAGACGAGAAACAAGCGGAGAAAGGGGATGAGAAGTGGCACCGTGACCCACTCAGCGCCATCGTGTGGGCCGCTATCCTCATTTGGATCGGCGTAGTGCTGCTCATAGGAAATATGGGGCTTCTCGACAATCTGAGCATCCTGGGCCGCCGCGTAGAAGCATGGTCGTTTGGCTTCCTCGGGGCCGGAGCGATAGTGCTTCTGGAGGTGGTCGTTCGCCTGCTCGTGCCGGCCTACCGGCGGGCGGTGGGAGGCACCCTCGTTTTCGCTGCCATCCTGTTGGGCGTCGGGTTGGGGGAGATAGTGGGCTGGGTTGTGATCGGGCCGCTGGTTCTGATCGCGCTCGGCGTGTCTGTATTGCTGCGCGGCCTTTTCCGGCGCGGCTGACCGACACTGGAGGGCCTGCCCAGCCTATAGCCGGCCCAGATTGAACAACTGAATATCGTATCAGGGTAACCCTTCGGCTAAACTCGGGACAAGTTCGCTCAGAACAGCGCCCCGCATCTTTTGCCCACCGGTTGATGTGAAGGAAGCGTGGCAGGGGATGGCTTGATCTGATCTTGTCGAAGGGTTGTGCATTTGTGTGAGCGCCACCGTCAGGCATAATTGGGGCGGACAAATGGCCACTCCACTCTTGACCACCAAACTCTGTATTCCCCCGTCCGGCCCGATCCTTCGACTACACTCAGGACAGGCCCTTCGACTATGCTCAGGACAGGCCTGGTCTCGCGCCCACGCTTGATCGAGCGGTTGAACACAGAACTCCGGCGCAAGATGACGCTCATCTCCGCCTCGGCCGGCTTTGGCAAGACCACGCTGCTGGGCGAATGGGTCGCTGGCTGCGACCGGCCCGTCGCCTGGGTCTCGCTGGACAAGGGCGACAACGACCCCGTTCGCTTCCTCATCCATTTTGCTTCCGTGCTGCAAGAGATTGATGGGGACATTTGAGCAGGCGCTAGCGTGGTGTCTGCGGAAAAGCATAGACGCTGCGCCCGCCTGGGTGAGTTGGGAGGTATAGAGCGCCTGTCAGACCATCCGCCGCGGCCGGTACTGGATCGCCTCCGCCAGATGCGCTGTCTCAATCCGCTCGCGCCCCGCCAGGTCCGCGATCGTGCGTGCCAGTTTCAGGATGCGGTGGAAAGCGCGGGCGCTCATCTGGAGTTGCTGCATCGCGGCGCGCACCAACCCCCGGCCCGTCTCGTCCAACTGGCAGATCGTCCGTACCTCGGTCGGTCCCATTCCCGCGTTGCACGAGAGCGGCATGCCCGCGAAGCGCTCCCGCTGCACCTCTCGCGCCCGTTCCACCCGCGCCCGGATCGCCTCCGATCGCTCCCCCAACCGCTCGTCGGTCAGTTTCTGGTAATCCACCCGTGGCACCTCGACGTGGATGTCAATGCGGTCCAGGAGCGGCCCGGAGATGCGCTTCTGGTAGCGGGTCACCGTCGCCGGGCTGCACGTGCACTCCCGCACCGGGTCGCCGTAGTAGCCGCAGGGGCAAGGGTTCATCGCCGCCATAAAGATGAAGTTGGTCGGGAAGGTCAGCGTGCCGGCGGCGCGCGCGATCACCACCTTACGATCTTCCAGCGGCTGCCGCAGCCCCTCCAGCGTGCGCGTGCCGAACTCGGGCAGTTCGTCCAGGAAGAGCACTCCCCGGTGGGCCAAGCTGATCTCGCCGGGACGCGGCCAGTGACCGCCACCGACCAACCCGGCGTAACTGATGGTGTGATGGGGCGCGCGGAAGGGACGGTGCCGGATCAGTGGTGTGTCCGGGGGCAACATCCCCGCTATGCTGTAGATCTTCGTCACATCCAGCGATTCCTTGATGGTCATCGTGGGCATGATGGAGGGCGTCGAGCGGGCCAGCAGCGTCTTGCCCGCTCCTGGCGGGCCAGTCATCAGGACGTTATGACCACCAGCCGCGGCCACCTCCAGCGCCCGCTTGACGTGCTCCTGCCCCTTGATCTCCGCAAAGTCGGCCGCATATTGCGGAGGCGGCAGCGAGGCCGGGTCCAGGTCGGGCGCGCAGGGCGGGATCGAGCGCAGCCCCTGCAGATGGGCCACTAGTTGGCCCAGGCTTTCGACCGGGATAACCTCCAGGCCGTCAATCAGGGCTGCCTCTGGGGCATCGGCGGCGGGGACAAAGAGGTGGCGGAGGCCCTGCTGGTGGGCCAGCGCTGCGATAGGCAGGACGCCGTTGACGTGGCGCAAGGAACCGTCAAGGGAGAGTTCGCCGACGAAGAGCGCGTCCTCGGTGGCCTGGGGCCACGCCTGTTCCGAGGCGATGAGCACACCCACAGCGATGGGCAGGTCGTAGGCTGGGCCTGCCTTGCGGATGTCTGCAGGGGCCAGGTTGACGGTGATGCGTTTTCCGGGAAAGACCAGGCCGGAGTTTTTGACCGCGGCCCGCACCCGTTCGCTCGATTCTTTGACCGCGGCGTCGGGCAGGCCGACGATGACCAACGACGGCATCCCACGGGAGGTGTCCACCTCCACATCGACGAGGACACCCTCCAGACCGACCAGGGCGCAACTGGTGACTTTGGCGAGCATACGCGACTCCTGACAATCGTGTAGTCTACAGTGCGAAGTGAGATTACGTTTCTACGTGCACCGGAAACTAGTGTAGCACAGAGAGCGAGCAAGGGCAAGTGGACTGGCCCTGGTCGTCGGGCATTAGTTTAGCACAGAGGGCGAGTGGGGGCAAGCGGAACGAAACAGCCGCCAGTCTGTACCGGCGGCCGAAATCTGTCAATCCAGCGCGGGCGTGTCAGGCTGGAGTCAGCTCCACGCCAGGTTCCTTCACCATCCTTTCCGCCTGGCAGAGCACAATCTCGCCCTCCTCGGCGTCCACCAGCACCGCATCTCCGGCGGCGAACCTGCCTGCCAGCACTGCGTCGGAGAGCGTGTCTTCGATCCGGTTCTGGATGACCCGCCGTAGAGGCCGCGCACCGTACTCCTCGCTGTATCCCTCCTCGGCCAGCAGCGCCTTGGCCGCTTCCGTCACTTCCAGTTCTATGTCGTATTCCGCCAGCCGCGTGCGCACTTTGTCTAATTCCAGATCCACGATCTGGGCAATCTCCTCTCGACTGAGAGCGTGGAAAACAATGACGCTATCCACCCGGTTGAGGAACTCAGGGCGGAAAGTGCGCTTCAGTTCTTCAAGCAACCTTTCGCGCATCTCCTCGTAACTTCGCTTAGCATCTGCTTCCTCGTCACTGGGTATGGCGAAGCCCAGACGTGCCTCTCGCCTGATCATCTCTGCCCCAACATTCGAGGTCATAATAACGATCGAGTTGCGGAAGTCCACCTTACGCCCTCGGGCATCGGAGAGATTGCCTTCTTCCATGATCTGCAGCAACATGTTAAAGGCTTCAGGGTGCGCCTTCTCTATCTCATCGAAGACGACAATGGAGTAGGGGCGACGGCGCACAGCCTCGGTGAGTTGCCCGGCATCGTCGTAGCCCACGTAGCCTGGCGGTGCCCCGACCAACCGAGCCACTGTGTGCCGCTCCATGAACTCGGACATATCCAGTTGCAACAGTGCTTCCTCACTGCCGAACATAAACTCGGCCAGCGCCTTGGCCAGTTCCGTCTTACCTACCCCGGTGGGGCCGAGGAAGATGAAGGAGCCGATGGGGCGGCAAGGGTCCTTGAGGCCCGCCCGTGCCCGGCGAACCGCCTTAGCGATTGCCAAGACAGGCTCGTCCTGACCGACAATGCGCCGGTGGAGTGCCTCTTCCATATGCAGCAGCCGCTCCGTCTCATCGCCGCGCAACTGGGTCAGAGGAATGCCGGTCCACATTGAGACCACTTCCGCGATGTCATTGGGGCTGACGGTCACCCCGTTCTTGGCACCCCAATCGGCGCGCAGGGCCTCCAGCCGCTCCTGCAGTTCGATCTCCTGGTCTCGCAGCACGGTGGCGTCCTCGTAACGGCGTTCCTTGATGGCCTTCTCCTTGGCCTTCTGTGCGGTTCTCAGCATGGCGAACATCCCCCGCAGGCTCCTGGCGTGGGGAGCCTTGTACATCCGCACACGGGATGCGCTCTCATCTATCAGATCAATGGCCTTATCCGGAAGATAACGGTCGGAGATGTAGCGTGCCGAAAGCCGGGCTGCGGCTTCCAGTGCTTCGTCGCTGATGCGGAGGCGGTGGTGCTTCTCGTATGCTGATCGAACGCCGTGCAGAATATCGATCGTCTCCTCAATCGAAGGCTCTTTGACCCGGACCGGCTGGAAGCGTCGCTCCAACGCCGCGTCCGATTCGACGTACTTGCGGTACTCCTCCAGAGTGGTCGCGCCAATGCACTGCAATTCGCCCCGGGCGAGAGCCGGCTTGAGAATATTGGCCGCGTCCACCGAAGAGCCAGCCGACCCGGCTCCGACCAGCATGTGCACCTCGTCTATGAATAGGATGCTGCCACTGTTCTTGATCTCGGCGATGACTTTCTTGAGGCGCTCTTCGAACTGTCCCCGATACATCGTCCCGGCAACCAATGAGCCAACGTCGAGTTGAAGCACGCGCTTATCCAGCAACGGCTCAGGAGTCTCACCGGCGACGATACGTTGTGCCAGTCCTTCAACGATGGCAGTCTTGCCCACGCCGGGCTCGCCGACGAGCGCCGGATTGTTCTTCCTCCGCCGGGCCAGGATTTGGATCACGCGCTCAATCTCCTGCTCCCGGCCAATGACCGGATCCAGTCTATTCTGCTCAGCCAGGTCGGTCAAGTCTATGGTCAATCGGTCTACCAGTGGGGTCTTGGCGGGTTTGCGCTGCCCCTTTCCAGCGAAGACCAGTTGCTGCTGCAACATCCGGTTGGTATAGCGGCGGATTTGCTCGCCCGTGACGCCCAGATGGCCAAGTACATCTACGGCGGTGCCGTCACCCTGGCGAACCAGTCCCAGCAAGAGATGGTGCGTATCTATCTGCGCATCGCCTCGGTGGCGGGCCTCGTCGCCTGCCAGTTCAATCACTCTTTTGGTACGGGGCGTGAGGTCGAGTTCTACGTTGATCAAGGGCGGACGCCTTCGCGCAGTGCTGAGTCGCTCGACCAAGTGTTGCACGTCGCCAGATTGCAACCCCATCTCGCGCAGCACGCGGCTGGCGATCCCTTTTTTCTCGCGCAAGAGCCCCAACAGGAGATGCTCGGTGCCGATCTTCCCACGGTGCATGCGCTCGGCCTCCTGCTGGGCCAATTGGAGTGCTCGCCGAGACGCCCTGGTAAAGAACTTCGTTAACTTATCCATCGCTTCACCACCTATCCCACCCCACATCGCCTACACGAACGACCGAATCCCATCCCGCCTCACCCTCCCCCATTGGGAAGCCCCGCGTTCTCTGAAGGCACAATAGCCTCTGAAAGCGCAGCCGAGAGCGAACTTTCGGGTTCGGGTTGCTCAGCCGCAAGAACTGCTTTCCAATCCTGGTCTATGAACTCCCCTTGGGTGGTCTGCTTGAGGCTCAGCGCCATACGGTGGCGCGTCGCATCCACGCCTATCACACGCAGCGTGACGACTTGCCCCGGCTGGACTATGTCGTGGGGATGAACGACGAGGCCATCATCCAATTCCGAGACGTGGATCAGTCCTTCAATGGCCTCGTCGCCAATCATGCTGGCAAAGGCTCCCCACTTGGCCAGGCGCGTGATGACGCCTTCGACCAACTGTCCCTCCTGGTAACGCTGTTCGATCGAGGCCCAGGGGTCGGCCTGCAAACGCTTGAGACTCAGAGCCACCCGCTGGCGCTCTCGGTCCACCCCCAGCACGTAGACTTCGATATCCTGCCCTACCTCGACCACCTCGCGCGGATGCGCGACTCGCTTCCAAGAGAGTTCGGACAGGTGCACCAGCCCATCTATCCCGCCCAGATCAACAAAAGCGCCGAAGTCGGCCAGATTGATAATCCGGCCCCGGCGCACATCTCCTTCGGTCAGTTCGTTCAGCAACCTCTCGCACTGGCTCTTGCGCCAATCGCGTATGGCAGCCCGCTCTGAGAGAATCAACCGGTTGCGCTTCTGGTCAACCTCAATGACCTTAAATTTGAGGGTTTCGCCGACCAGCGTTGCCCAGCGATCTTCGCCACCCGCACCGGCGGCCGGATGATCGGTAACGCGCGAAACGGACAACTGCGATCCCGGCACGAAGCCACGTACTTTCCCGACGTGTACGATCACACCGCCCTTGTTGCAGTCGACGACCTGTCCTTCGATAATCTCCTGGCTCCCAAGAAGACGCTGTGCTTTACACCAGTCGCGTGCCAACTGAGCGCGAGAGAGTGAGAGGACGATGTTGCCGCTGGCATCTTCCGGATCGACGACGTAAACCAACACTTCATCACCCATACGGATGGCGTCCAGATCAGCCGGCGACACTCTCTCTAAATCACGCGCGGGCACGATGCCCTCGCACTTGGCACCAATGTCTACGATAATCTCGTTGTGGCTGGCGCGGACGATGACCCCTGAGACAACCTGACCACGCTCCAGACGATGGCAGGAGAGATACTGGTCGAGCATCTGTGCCATCTGATTCACTTCCTGGTCGGTAACAGAATCTATCGTCTCTTCCCCAATGGACGCGATTTGCTCAGTGGGCATCTTGTCCGCTCCCCTGTGTAGTGTATTATAATTATAGGCTGTTTGGCGATAAATCGCAAGCAGGCGATGTGAGTGGCTTGCGCAGCGGTCCACGTTGACCACCTGGCTATGCTTGTGCTTTGCCTCAGACCTCAGGCTTGTGGACTTGCACACTCCAGAACCTGTGGTATAATGCTGGTGTTTTAAGCGGGCGTGGTTCAGTTGGTAGAACATCTCCTTGCCAAGGAGAAGGTCACGGGTTCGATCCCCGTCGCCCGCTCTTTTGCTGGCATCGCAACCGAGAGGTATAACTGGGACACGCGAGCTCCTCAGCCTCTTGGTTTTTTTCTGTCCCTTGGGTATAATGAGGCCAGAGCCCCTTCTCGTCCGTTGCGTTGGAGTCTGGCAGAGATGCAAACAATCCTCGGCTTCTTTCTGACAGTGTCGATGGTGATACTGACGGCATGTGGCAAAGTGATCACCTCACAGCCGACAGTAGCCATATCGCCCACGGGCACATCGGTCCCGGCACCCATATCCACACTCCACCCAACCGCCACTGCACCACTCGTCCCACCGGCCGCCACAGCAACACCGACCACTTCCCCCACACCGATCACTCACGTCGTCCAGCAGGGGGAGACGCTATTGAGCATCGCTTTCGACTACGGCGTGAACGTGCAGGCGCTCCAGGCCGCCAACGGCATTGAGAATCCCCAGTTTCTGCAGGTTGGGCAGGGCCTGATTATCCCCACCGGCGAGGAAGCGGCCGGAACCACGTCCGGCTTGCTGTTGCCCACTCCCACGCCAGTGCCTTTTGACGTGCGGGGCGCCGCCTGCTACGAGACGCCCGTCGGCAGCCTACAGTGCCTGGGGGAGGTCGTCAACACCACCGATCTCGCTGTTACTAACGTACAAGTGCGCGTGATGCTCCTGGACGCGGACGGTGAGCGGTTGACCGAGGCAGATGCGTTCGTGGCCGCTGACCTCATTCCGCCTGGGAAAGGCTCGCCTTTTAGCATCCTGTTCACGGACCCACCACTGGCCTGGGCCCGGCCACAGGTGGCGATTATCCGTGGCGAAGCGGCCGGGGAACTGGCCGCCTCTTATGTACCGATTGCCGTGACCGAGGTAGAGGGTCAGCCCTCCGGTTCCCAGTTCCAGGTGAGCGGGTTAGTGCAAAACAGCAGCGCGGAGCAGGCCGCTGGCAGTGCAAGTGTCATTATGTGGACCTACGATGCTCAGGGACTGGTCACGGGGTTTCGGTACAAGACGCTGGAGATAGAAGGCACGCTTGCGCCTGGTGCCACAGCGCCGTTCACCCTGCTATTCACTGTCTACGGTGACGCTCCCACCTACGATACACCCTTCAACATCGTCGCGCTGGGGAAAATCCCGACCGAGTGATCCGTCAATGGGAGGATATCAGTGTTGTACCGCATTGTGCATACCATCATCAACGTCCTGCTCGGCTTGATTACCCACCGGGAGTACATCGGGCTGGAGAACATCCCGGCCGAGCCGCCGTACATCATAGTGACCAACCACCTGGCAGTCTTTGACTCTCCTCTGTTGCTGACTGTATGCCCGCACATCATCCATGCCTTCGCTGCGGCCAAACACAAGCGCAATCCGTTCTACGCTTCGCTGTTGGTCATAATGGGCTCGATATGGGTGCGGCGGAGTGAGGTGGACCGCAAGGCATTGCAAGAGGCGTTGGACGTGCTGAAGCGCGGGGAGGTGCTGGGGATGGCCCCAGAGGGCACCCGCGCCCGTGGCACTTACACGCTACGGAAGGGGAAGGCCGGCGCAGCCTACCTGGCCACCCGTGCCGATGTACCGATCGTGCCGGTGGGACTGACGGGCAGCGAGCGGATCAAACATGACCTGCCCCGGCTGCGCCGGGCCCACGTCCGGGTCGTCATCGGCAAGCCCTTCCGCCTGCCTGAAAGCGGTCGTGTGCAGGGCCAGAAATTGCGCGAGTATACTGATCTCATCATGCACCGTATCGCTGAACTGTTGCCGGAGGAGTACCGGGGGGTGTATAGTTGATGGAGCAGCACCCTGGAATCAAGGCGGGCTTCCGCGACTGGAAGCGCGACTTGATGCCGATTATGTTCGCCTCGGTCATCGGCTCGGCCTTCGATTGTGACCATCTTTGCCCCGGTCACGCTGGCGTGTAGTAGTTCTGGCCGACACAAAACCCGACAAACCACATTCTTCTGAATCTGTCTTAACGGATTTCCTGTCTCAGCCGAGGTCTCCAGACCGAAGGTTGGCTGGGGCTACAAGCAGGGTTGTGCGGTTTTTGCCTTGATGGCCGTTTTACGCATCACACCTTATGCGGTATAATACCCACGAACCCTGTTCGGAGGTCACACTTGGAGATTGGCATCATACAACCGGTAGACATTGAGCACGAGATGCGCAGCGCTTACCTGGACTACGCGATGAGTGTCATCGTCGCGCGCGCCCTGCCGGACGCCCGCGATGGCCTCAAGCCGGTCCAGCGCCGTATTCTCTACGCCATGCACGACATGGGCATGCGGCCCGACACTCCCTACAAAAAATCGGCCCGCATCGTCGGCGAGGTGCTGGGCAAGTACCACCCCCACGGCGACTCGGCGGTCTACGACGCGATGGCCCGTATGGCCCAGGATTTTTCCCTGCGCTACCCATTGGTGGACGGGCAGGGGAACTTCGGTTCGGTGGACGGCGATAGCCCCGCCGCGATGCGCTATACCGAGGCCCGCCTGAATCGCATCGCCACCGAACTTCTGCTCGACATCGAGAAAGACACTGTAGACTGGACCGACAACTTCGACGGCACGTTGCAGGAGCCATCTGCGCTCCCGGCCCGCTCGCCGAACCTGCTGGTCAACGGCTCCTCTGGCATCGCCGTCGGCATGGCGACCAATGTTCCCCCCCACAATCTGGGGGAAGTGTGCGATGCACTGGGCTACCTGATCGACCGCTGGGACGAGACGGACGAGGTGACGGTCGAGGACCTGATGCAGTACGTCGAGGGGCCCGATTTCCCCACTGGTGGCATCATCGTCGGGCGGGAGGAGATTGTGCAGGCCTACGCCACTGGCCGCGGGCGGCTCATCGTGCGGGCGATGACCCACATTGAGGAGATGGCCGGAGGCCGTCACCGCATCGTCATCACCGAACTGCCCTACCAGACCAACAAGTCGTCCCTGCTGGAGCGTATCGCCAGCCTCGTCCGCTCCGGCCGGCTCGACACCATCTCCGATCTGCGGGATGAGTCGGACCGGCGTGGGATGAGTATCATCGTCGAACTCAAGAAAGGCGCACAACCGCGCAAGACACTCAACCAACTCCTCAAATACACCCCCCTTCAGTCCACCTTCGGCGTGCAGATGTTGGCACTGGTGAACGGAGAGCCGCGCCTGTTGAGCCTCAAACGGGCGCTACAGATCTACGTTGAGCATCGTTGTGCCGTGCTGACCCGCCGCACGCGCTACGAACTGGAGAAGGCCCGCAATCGCGCTCACATCCTCGAAGGCCTGAAGATCGCCCTCGACCGCCTGGATGCCGTCATCCAGACCATCCGCCAGTCGCCCGACGCCGCTACCGCCCGCACACGGTTGATGGATCGCTTCGAACTGACGGAGATCCAGGCGCAGGCGATTCTGGACATGCAACTGCGACGGTTGGCGGCTCTGGAGCGCCAGAAGATCGAAGATGAGTACCTGGAGTTGATCCAGCGCATTGCCTACCTGGAGGACCTGCTGGCCTCGCCGCGCAAGGTCCTGTACCTCATCAAGGAGGAGTTGGCCGATCTCAAGCACACCTACGGTGATGGTCGTCGTACTCGTATTGCTAAGAGGGAAGTGGATTTCGAGGAGGAGGATCTGATCGTCGAGGAGGACGTGCTGATCACGATCACGCAGCGCGGCTACATCAAGCGCGTACCGCTGGACACTTACCGTGCCCAGGGACGTGGCGGGCGAGGGGTGATCGGAATGACCACCCGTGACGAGGATGTCATCCTTTACCTTTTCTCCGCCCGCACCATCGACACTATCCTCTTCTTCAGCAACCGTGGCAAGGTCTACCAGGAGCACGTCTACCAGATCCCCAGCACCGACCGCACCGCCAAAGGCGTGCTGCTGGCTGGCATCCTCGCCCTCGACGCCGACGAACGGATCACGGCAGCGGTGGCCGTATCGGATTTTGAACAGGCTGGCTACCTGGCGATGTTCACGCAGCAGGGCCGGGTCAAGCGCACCATGCTGAGTGAATTCAACGACGTGCGCCCCAGCGGGCTGATTGCGATCAACCTGGAAAAAGAGGACGAACTGGGCTGGGTCAGACTGACGCAGGGTGACCAGGACCTGATCGTTGTCACCGAGCAAGGGCAGGCGTTGCGCTTCCGCGAGGACACCGTGCGTCCGATGGGACGCGCTGCCGCTGGCGTCAACGCCATCAAACTGGCCCCGGGCGACTACGTCGCCAGCGCGTGCGTTGTCGAGCGGTGCCCTGAGCATTCGGCTGAGCGCTCACGCCGAAGCCCTGTCGAAGTGCCAGAGGCCGAACTGCTGACGATCACGACCAAAGGGTACGGCAAGCGCACACCTTTGAGCGAGTTTCCACTCAAGGGACGCTACGGGAGGGGAGTGCGCTGCCTGAGTGGCAAGAGGGAACATACCGGCGTCATCGCCGCCGCCCACGTGGTGCGCTCCGGCGACGAAGTCACGCTCATCTCGTCGCGGGGCATAGTGTTGCGCACCCCTGTGGCCAACATTCCCCAGATAGGGCGGGCGACCCGAGGGGCAAAAGTGATGAAACTGAGAAAGGGCGACAAGGCAACGTCGGTCGCTGTAGTGGAGGGGGACAACTACTCCGAGTCAAGAGAGATAAAACAGGAGAATTGATACTTGTTTCCCTTAGTCCCATTTAGCGCTCCCTGGCTCTGGCCTTGTCACGACTACGCGCCGCTCATCTGGCTGAGTGGTCTCGTCTGCCTCTGGCTGACGCGCTACACGCATCAACTGGCACAACGCTGGGGCGGACGCTACTACCTGGCTTCTGCCTTCGTGCGTCCACTAGGCGTGTTATTGATCATCGTCGGATGGCTGGCTGTATCCGCAGAACCGTTTGGAATGGCACCCCGCACACTGGAAGAATGGTTGAACTTCCTGGGCTGGCAGGGTAGGCCCAGCATGCTGTTCTGGATAAACGTGCTGCGTTGCCTGGGAATTGCGCTCTCGCTGGGGTTTGGACTGTGGGCCATCGCTGTGTTGGGACTGCGACACTCATTCCTCTACCGGCGGTTGGATGACTCCTTGGTCACACGTGGCCCGTACGGCATCGTGCGCCATCCGCAGTTTCTTTCGGCTATCGGCGTCACCTTCTTCACAGCACAGATCTTTCCCGGCGAGTACTATTTCGGGCCGAACACAGTAATGGCGAACTGGGTGCCGTTCACAGCCGCCCTGTGGCTGCTGGCTGTGCTGGAAGATCGCGAACTGGCGGCCCACTTCGGTACGGAGTACGAGGAGTACACCCGTCGCGTTCCGCGCCTGTTCCCAAATTGAGCAGAGGCAAGGGTAAGGTCGTGAGCGAGGCGATCACCACTTTTGCCGGAGTACCGGTGCTGGAAGGGCTGCCGACGCCGAGGCATTTCTCGCCAAAGCACAGGAAATCGTGGCCGAAGCCGTGAGGCCGGAGAGGGAAAAAGATGTGGGTTAATCTGCATGATCGTCGCCCTGGCCAAATGCTGGCCTTTATACCAGAGCCGGAGGTTCAATTGCTGGCGGAGACACTGGTGGCTCTCGCCAACTCCGACGGCGGCACCATTCTCATCGGCGTGGACGAGACAGGGCAAGCCACCGGACAAGTCTACGAGGACGAGGTCGAAGTAGCATTACGGGCCGCGGTACAGGAATGTCGCCCGCTGGTAGAGGCCCGCTGGCACCAGGCTGCAGCCGAGGAGGGGCTGGCCTTCGCCATCGTCGTCGCCCGCAGCCCCGAACTCCACAGCCTGGCCGATGGGCGCGTACTGGTCCGCACCGGCACAGAGAATCACCCCCTCAGTGGCGACCAGATTCGCCAACTGGCCGCCACCAAGTCCACCGGCGATTTCGAGGCGGAACCAGCGCCCGGGGCACGGCGGGAGGACCTCGACGACGAGGTGATCGCCGAATTCGTGGCCAAATGGGAGGAGCGCCAGCATCGGGAGTGGACACGTCCTGTGGACGATCTGCTGCTTGAAATGGGGGGAGTCGATAAGAACGGTCATCCCACCGTCGCGGGCGTGTTGCTGTTCGCACGCAATCCCCAGGCGTTCTTACCCCAGAGCAGGCTGACTTTCGTCAAGTTCGTCGGCACGCTGCCTCGGAGCGAGACCGGCCAGCCGGGCTATGGCCGCCGAGAGGAGATTGGCGGGCCACTGGCGCGCATCATCCAGCGCACCTGGGAGGTCGTGGGCGAGGAAATGCGTATTGGCGCGGTCGTCACCGGGCTTGAGCGGGAGGAACGCACCGAGTACCCAGTCGCGGCCGTGCGCGAGGTGTTGGTCAACGCCGTCGCGCACCGGGACTACCGGCTGGGCGGGCGGCGTATTGAGGTGCGTATGTTCACCGACCGCATGGAGGTCAGCAGTCCGGGCGGACTGCCTGGCTTTATCACCGTGGACAACATCGTCGAGGAGCATTTTTCGCGCAACCCACGCGTCGTCTCTGGCCTGTACCAGTGGGGCTACATTGAGGAATTGGGGCTGGGAGTGGACCTGATGATTGAGGAGATGGTGCGGGCCGGTCATCCCCCGCCCAAATTCAAGGACACTCCCTACTCTTTCACCGTCACACTCCACAACATCCGTGAGCGTGCTCCCCTGCCCACCTGGACGCGCACGATGAACGAGCGGCAGGCCAGGGCACTGACCTACATACAGGAGCACGACCGTATCACCAACCGCGAATATCGCACCCTCTGTCCCGACGTCAGCGCCGAGACTCTGCGGCTCGACCTGGTTGACCTGGTGGAGCAAGGAATTCTGCTCAAGATCGGGGCCAAGAAGGGGACGTATTACATACTGAAATGACAAATGCCCAAATTGGTGTTTTTTATCCCAAATTTATCCCAAATTTGATTTGGGATATTTTGCCCAAGACCATCATTATGTCAAGGAGAAATCCCAATGGATCTGCAACTTAGTGACGAACATCGTATGATCCGTGACATGGCGCGTGACTTCGCCCAGAAGGAGATCGCGCCCATCGCGGCCGAACACGACGAGACGGGCGAGTTCCCCCGCGAGACGATTAAAAAAATGGGCGCTCAGGGCTTCATGGGCATCGAGGTACCGGAGGAGTACGGCGGCGTGGGAATGGACACGCTGGCCTACGTGCTCGCGTTAGAGGAGATCTCCAAGGTAGACGGGTCCCATGGCGTCATCATGTCTGTCTGCAACTCCCTCTTCTGCTACGGTTTCCTCCGCTACGGCACCGAGGAGCAGAAGCAGAAGTACCTGCGGACGGTCGCCAGCGGCGAAGGTGTCGGGGCCTATGCCCTGACCGAGCCCCAGTCCGGCTCCGACGCTGCCAACATCCGGTTGACGGCTGTCCTCTCCCCCGACGGCACCCACTATGTCGTCAACGGCACTAAATCGTGGATCACCAGTGGACCGGTGGCGAAGTACATCTTGCTCTTCGCCCAGACTGACCCCGACGCCAAGCCCCGTCATCGGGGCGTCAGTACCCTCATTATTGATACCGACGAGCCGGGCTTCTCTCGGGGCAAGACCGAGCCCAAGTTGGGCATCCGCGCCTCCGCCACCTGCGAGATTCACTTCGAGGACTACAAGTGCCCGGTGGAAGCCCGGCTGGGCAAAGAAGGCGAGGGCTTCAAGATTTCGCTGGCGGTGCTGGACGCGGGCCGCATCGGCATCGCCGCCCAGGCGCTGGGGATAGCCGAGGCTGCCTACGAGGCCTCCGTGGAATACGCCCGCGAGCGGGAGGCCTTCGGTCGCAAGATCGGCCAGTTCCAGATGATCCAGCAGAAACTGGCCGACATGAAGATACGCATCGAGGCAAGTAGGCTGCTCATCTACCAGGCGGCGCTGGCCAAGCAGGCGGCCAAGGAGACGGGCAAAAGATACACGTTGGAATCCTGCATGGCCAAAACGTTCGCCTCGGAGACGGCGATGTGGGTGACAACCCAGGCGATCCAGATCCACGCTGGGATGGGCTACAGCAAGGAACTGCCTGTCGAGCGCTACTTCCGCGACGCCAAGGTCACCGAGATCTATGAGGGCACCAGCGAGATCCAGCGCATGGTGATCGCGCGGCTGGAGACGGGACTGAGGTGAACCGATGAAAGCCCTTTGTTTCTACGAACACGGCGAGTTGGATGTTCTACGTTACGATGACGTACCCGACCCCGAGCCCGGCCCAGGGCAGGTACTGGTGCAGGTGCGCGCCTGTGCCCTCAACCACCTGGACGTCTTTGTGCGGCGGGGCTGGCCCGGCCTGAAACTGGAGATGCCCCACTGGACCGGGGCGGACGTGGCCGGGGAGATTGCCGGACTGGGCGAGGGGGTCACCGGCTGGGAGGTGGGCCAGCGGGTGGTAGTGGACCCCGGCATCAGCACACCTGGGAAGGAGGACGAGTTCACCCGTCAGGGAGAGCACTCCCTCAGCCCCGGTTACGTCATTCTGGGGGAGCAGATTCGCGGTGGGCAGGCGGAGTACGCTGTCGTGCCAACGACCAACCTGATGGCTATGCCCGAGGGCTGGGACTTCCCCCAGGCGGTCGCGCCGCTCCTGGTCTCCCTCACCGCCTGGCGCATGCTCATCCAGCGGGCCAAACTGCGGGCCGGCGAATCGGTCCTCATCGTCGGCGCCGGCGGCGGGGTCAACTCGATGGCCATCCAGATCGCCAAACTGGCCGGTGCCACCGTCTACGCCCTCACCAGCACGGAGGAGAAGATGGAGAGGGCCCGCGAACTGGGGGCCGATGTGGTGCTCAACTACCGGGAGGACCCCAGATGGAGCAAGACTCTCTACAAAATGACTGACCGGCGGGGAGTGGACGTGGTGGTGGACAACGTCGGACAGGCGACTCTGGCCCACAGTTTGCGGGCCGTGGCCCGGGGCGGGCGCATCGTCATCGTCGGCAACACCTCCGGCCCCCAGGCTGAGATCGATATCCGCTTCATCTTCGGCAAACAGATCAGCGTCATCGGCTCGACGATGGGTACCCACCAGGACTTCCGGGACGTGATGGGCCTGGTATGGGCGGGGAAACTGAAGCCGGTGGTGGACCGGGTGATGCCTCTTTCGGAGGGGAAAGCGGCCTTCGAAATCCTGGAACGGGGGGAGCAGTTCGGGAAGATCGTGCTTGCGCCGTGAAGATAGCAGGCTAGATGAACTGGCTGACGCTCTCTGACCGGGCATCAAAGCGCCCCAAACTCACCCACTCCCAGCAATTGGTAGTCGCCCTGAGCCTCTTGATGCTGGTCCTGGGGCTGGGCAACCTGGTCCGGGCGGGCGTAGCCCTGCGCTACAATACCCTACTGCCCAACCTCCCACTGACAGTGCCGTTGACCTACCTGGCGGCGATGGGTAGCTTCTGGGGCGTGGCGCTGACCGCCTGCGCGGTGGGACTGGCCCGCTTCCGTCCCTGGGGCCGGTGGTCCACCCTGGCGGCGGTGACTCTCTACGAGGCCCACGTCTGGGTCAACCACTTACTCTTCGATGCCTCCGACTACGCCCACCAGACCCGGCCCCGGGACCTGGTGCTCACCTTGCTTCTGCTGGCCCTCGTCTGGGGGTCGCTGAATTGGCCGGGCATACGAAAGGTGTTCAAACGATGACCAGACTTGCTGTTCTCTCTGACGTTCACGGCAACCTGTTGGCCCTGGAGGCCGTTCTGGCCGACATCAAAGCTCAGGGCGCACCTGATGCCTATTGGGTGCTGGGCGACCTGGTCGCCTTCTGTCCCTGGCCGGCCGAGACGCTGGCCCGGCTGCGGGCGCTGCCCAACGTCGCCTTCCTGCAGGGCAACACCGACCGCTACCTCGTCACTGGCCGTCGCCCTGTTTTCCCGGTCCGCTCGCCGGAGGACTGGGCGCACATGCCGATCCGGCTCGCGGAGCGCGACGCCAACTTCCGTTGGACCGTGGAGCGGCTCTCCTATGCCGATTACGAGTTCCTGCGCGACTTGCCGCCGCGGCTGGAGATGGAGGTAGAGGCGGGGTCACCCCACCCCTACGGGCGTGTCGTCGCCGTTCACGCTACTCCCACCGACGATGAGACCGTTCTCATCCCTGAGACGCCTGACGCTCAGATACGTCCTTACCTATCCGACCTGGGGGCTCGCTTGCTCCTCTGCGGTCACACTCACCGTCCTATGGATCGCACCGTGGACTCCATCCGGCTGGTCAATGATGGCAGCGTGGGTCTGTCGCTAGATAGCGACCCGCGCCCTGCTTACGCCTTGCTCGACTTCGCGGGTGATCAATGCAACATCACCGTCCGCCGTGTCGAGTACGACCTGGAGGCGGTGGTCGCCGAACTGGAGCGGGTGGAGCATCCGGGGCAGAAGTGGGTGGGCCGGATACTGCGGGAGGCGAGGGCGTAGTGACGCACTGGAAGCACGAATTCGTTCGCGTCTACCTGCAACAAGTTGCGGCGTACGATACTACGGGTCGAGGATTTGCTACCTGACACTTTTTGTCAAGCAACCAAACCTTTATCACGAATTGCACGAATATACGAATGTCACGAATGGTTTTCCATAATTTTGACAAAATTCGCGTCATTCGTCCATTTGTGACATTCGTGATGAAAAGGTGTCCGGTAGTGAAGTCGAGGAGGAAAATGTGGACGACCTGAAACACGCCAAACAAGACTGGGAAGAGAATACTGTCAAGCCAGTCCTTGACCGCTTCCCCGAACGGCGGGGACAGTTCGAGACTCTCTCCGGCATCTCTCTCGACCGGGCCTATACGCCCGCCGACGTGGAGGTGGACTACCTCAATGACCTGGGCTTCCCCGGCGGGTACCCCTTCACCCGAGGGGTGCAGCCGACGATGTATCGGGGCCGCTTCTGGACCATGCGCCAGTACGCCGGCTACGCCAGCGCCGAGGAATCCAACGCTCGCTACAAGTACCTCCTAGAGCAGGGGCAGACCGGCCTCTCGGTGGCCTTCGATCTCCCCACCCAGATTGGCTACGACGCTGATGACCCGCTGGCCGAGGGGGAGGTGGGCAAGGTTGGCGTCTCCATCAGCAGCCTGGACAACATGCGCACCCTTTTTAACAGCATCCCGCTGGACAAGGTCAGCACCTCGATGACCATCAACGGGCCAGCGGCCATCCTGCTGGCGATGTACATCGCTGTGGCGAAGGAGCAGGGAGTAGATCCCCGACAACTGCGCGGCACGGTCCAAAACGACATCCTGAAAGAGTACGCCGCCCGTGGCACCTATATCTTCCCGCCCCGTCCCTCTATGCGGTTGGTAACCGACCTCTTCCGCTACTGTGCCGCCGGGGTCCCAAAATGGAACACCATCAGCATCAGCGGCTACCACATCCGCGAGGCCGGGTCCACAGCCGTCCAGGAAGTTGCCTTCACCCTCGCCAACGGCATCGCCTACGTCCAGGCAGCCATTGACGCGGGGCTGGATGTGGACGCTTTCGCGCCGCGTCTTTCGTTCTTCTTCAACGCCCACAACGACTTCCTGGAGGAGATCGCCAAGTTCCGCGCCGCCCGTCGCCTCTGGGCGCGGGTGATGCGGGAGCGGTTCGGCGCGCAGAACCCGCGCTCCTTGCGGCTGCGCTTCCACACCCAGACCGCCGGCTGCACTCTCACCGCACAGCAGCCAGAGAACAACGTCGTGCGGGTGACACTCCAGGCACTGGCGGCGGTGCTGGGCGGCACCCAGTCCCTGCACACCAACTCTCGCGACGAGGCGCTGTGGCTGCCCACCGAGGAATCGGTCTGCATCGCTCTGCGCACCCAACAAATCATCGCCCACGAGTCGGGTGTCGCCAACACAGTGGACCCCCTGGCCGGTTCCTACGTCATCGAGCACCTCACCAGCGAGATTGAGCGACAGGCACGGGAGTACATTGAGCGGATTGACGAGATGGGCGGGGCGCTGACTGCCATCGAGCAGGGGTATATCCAGCAGGAGATCGCCAACGCCGCCTACCGCTACCAAAGGGAGGTAGAGACCGGGGACAGGATTGTGGTGGGAGTAAATAAGTATCAGGTAGACGAGGGAAGGGTGGAGATGGAGCGGCTGGTGGTGGACCCAGCCGTTGAGGAGCAGCAACGGGCACGGCTGGCCGCGCTGCGGGCGCGACGGAATGGAGAGCGGACCTCAGCGGCCCTGGCCCACATCGAGACCGCCGCCCACACCCCCGATGATCCACTGATGCCCTTGTTCATCGTTGCTGTGGAGGCTGAGTGTACCCTGGGGGAGATCTGCACTGTCCTGCGACGGGTGTGGGGAGAGTACCAGCCCCAGGCGAGCATCTAGAGGCTTGACTTTTGACTACAATTCTTATACAATACCGAGGACGGCAATCGGGTCTACTTTTAGGTCAATCCGGCCTGCTCAATCTTCCCCGAACTGAAGCGTATCCTATTGAAGACCGTTGCCCTTGAGTCTCTACTGGGCGGCGCCCTGGTTGGGAGTAGACAGATCGAGGCTGCCTTCATATACGGTTCCTACGCTGCCAACCGGGAGACCGTTGTCAGCGATGTTGACCTTTTCGTCGTTGGCTCCATCTCCGGACGCCAGTTGTCCGCGGCGTTACACTCTGCACAGGCCGAGATCCAACGGGAAATCAACTATCACCTGGTCACCCCTGAAGAGTTCCGAGAGCAACTGGAGCGGAATGATGGGGTTTTGCTCAATGTGCTTGACGGCCCTAAGATCTTTGTAGTCGGCAATGAAGAAACGCTACGCACGCTTGCTGCGTGAGGGGCGTATTCGGCTTCATCGAATGAGCCCTTTCGTCGTTCTCGTTCCGTTCTCGCTGTTGACGGCGTGTGCGACCGGCCCTGCCCCCTTGCCTACGCCGATTTCTATTCTGTCCCTAACCACCGCACCCACCCTCACCCCAAGCCCGGCCTCCACAGCCACGCCTGCCTGCTCCCGTACTCCCACACTCCCACCCACCCATACTCCCACGCCCCCTCCCCCCA
>Ga0075120_10000460_pt1 | contig 33839 bp, 26 predicted proteins | sample AntAceMetag02UKL_FD_69792 | JGI IMG/M metagenome (GOLD analysis project Ga0075120, IMG submission 69792) | Saline lake microbial communities from Ace Lake, Antarctica - Antarctic Ace Lake Metagenome 02UKL | ecosystem: Environmental > Aquatic > Non-marine Saline and Alkaline > Saline | place...
TATGAGTTTGGAAATATTACTACAAGAAAAGTTAAGCAAGAAGACACTATACAAACTTTTGAGGCGAAGTTTGAAAAGCATGAAAATGATTATAAAATAGTGACCATTTCTTTTGGGGATGAGAAACTATTAAAAAAAGAATTGCCCAAAATGCTTCAACCAACAGGAGAATATAATATTGGCCGACAGGGGTTCTTTTTTGAAAAAGATAAAACTGATAATGGTAGAATAATATCATTTGATGTATGGTATCCCACAAATTATGAATCAAAAGATAAGCAGCCTTTTAGAACCGAGAATGTAATTTCTGCTGCTTCCTCTTTTATGGGGATACCAACATTTATGATAAGTTATTTTTCTGAAATCGAGAGTAACACTATTTTGGAAGCTCCACCAATAAGATACAATACATTCCCTGTACTTATTTATAATCACGGTTATGGAGGTTTTACTGAAGTTTATCAAACAGTTTTTGAAGATTTGGTAAGTAATGGATACATAGTTGTTAGCATTGGGCACGAAAATGAATCTGCTTTATTGATAAAAGAAAATGGAGATGTTATCAGAACCTCACCTGACAATGATTTTTTTACTAAAAGAGCTCCTGAGTTAGAAGGACAGGAAATTGGTAAATGGCAATCGATAATATTATACTCTGATAGTATTGATGAGAATGATAATGCTTATAAAAAAATGCTGAAACTTACACCGTTACATAATGAAAGCACTAAATTGTGGGCATCGGATACTAAAGCTGTTTTAGAAAAATTAGAACTAATAAATAATGACGGCAAAAAGAATCTAAATGGAATATTTGACTTGGATAAAATTGGAATTTTCGGGCACTCGTTAGGTGGAGCAACAGCCGGACAGATGTGTTTTGGTGATACTAAGATAAAAGCAGGAATAAATTTGGATGGTTTTCAATTTGGCGATTTGAATAATAACAAATTAAAGGTTCCATTCATGTTTGTTTCGAGTAATGAAGAAAACGGCAGATATTTAAGAGCTTTGACATACCTCAATAAAGCAAATGATGATTGCTATGAAGTTGTATGCAAAGGGTTTTCACACGATAGCTTCACAGATTTAAATTATATTTTAGGTGGAGATAGTATAGCATTTGAAATCCAAAGAACAGTTGTAAAAAGTTTTTTTGATAAGTATTTAAAAAACTCTAACATCGATATGAGTGAAATTGAATCAAAATACCCGATTGTAAAAATCAGGAAAAAAAAGAAAGACTCGAAGATGTAAGTCAATTATGAGTAATGGACCTGGCAGTAAATTTCCGTTCTAAGACTACGACTCGGCAAGCCATCCTTCACAAAAAGAGCGGAGCGATATACGAAGACTGCTTAACAACAATGCGAGTTTAAGTACATCTTAAAACAGCTCCAGGATATACATTTTTAAAATTGATATTATGAATAGAGGGTGAATATATCTTACTCATTTGCAAGGTTTCATTTTATTTTACTTGCAATATTGAGTATGTTTGTGTTGTTTGATTATCTTGATATCTGAAAGATGATAGCGTATAAACAGAAAATAAATGTCATGGGAGAATGAAATAAAATGGATGAAAAAGTATCAAAAGAATGTCAGAAGTCTTCTGAATTGATCGCGGAGATTTACAATTGCTGGGAATTTGCACGTTTAGACGAAGAAACAAATACTGAATATAGAAAGCCAATGTCAAAAGAGCAAATGGACAAAACTAAGAAATTGTTGAAAGAGCTGAAAAAGATTGATTGCGATGATGAATGGGTAAGAAATACCACGAAAGAGTACCAGGATGTCTATAATTATCAAAACAAACGAGAATTTAGAGGAAAAAAGATCGTTCCTCTATTGATAATATTTTACGCTGTTATAGCTTATTTATTACCAAATCTATATTTCTTGAATCCAGATGCTGCAAAAGTTAAATTTGAATCAGGTTTGGAGAAAAGAATTAAATTTAAACAGTCATGGATACAAAACCAAAGTAGTGCAATCAACAAAATCAATAGAAATTATAACAAATATAAGAGCATCACTGAAGCTGAAAAAGATGAGAAAATTGCTTTGAAAGAAAAGAGCATTAAAGAAGCTCAATTAGATATCGAAGAACTAAAGACTACAGAATTTTCTGCTTCAGAAAATACTATGAAACTATTTGTTAATTCCATAGTAGGTTTTGTTTTATTATTTACCGGTTTATTCTTTAAAAAAGCCTTTAGTCCCCCTCAATTCTTAAGAGACAAAAGAACCAAAGAAAGAAAAGAACAAACCGAAGTATCGGGATTCGGTGCTTTTGTTAAAAGAATGATTTCAGGATTATTCTTTAGATTTACTGACATATTCGCCAATCAAGGAGCTCTAATTAATGTAAAAACGACTTTTGGGGATGGATCATCGAAATTTAGCTCAATGGTTAATCCTATCGCTATAATTGTTGCTGCATTCACAATTGGAATCATGATCACAATTGGAGTTTACGCGGCGTTATTAGCCCCAATATTTGTAGTCTATAATTATCTGAAGAATTATAAATGGTACCGATAGGGGCGAGGTTATAAATTATTGGTAGTATCTCTAAGTAACATATTACCAGAAGATATCAGGATGCTTAATGGTTGAAATACTTGCAAAAGTATTATCGGGGAGAAATGTATGAAACATAAAGTAAGAAAGAAACATCAGAACAGTAAGCATTGTTTTGTCTGTGGATTAAAGAACGATTTTGGTATAAAAGCCGGATTCTTTGAATTGGAAAACAACGAATTGGTTGCCACCTTCACCCCCTGTGAAATGCATCAGAGTTACCCAGGCAGGCTGCACGGTGGCATTTCAAGTGCTATCCTGGATGAAACTATCGGAAGGGCGATAATGATCGAGCATAAAGAGATCTGGGGCGTAACAGTGGAATTAAACGTTAAATATAAAAGACCCGTTCCTTATGATGTAGAATTGAGAGTAGTCGGCAGGATCACCAGCCAGAATAGACGCTTCTTCGAAGGAACCGGAGAGCTGATCTTACCGGATGGAAAAGTTGCAGTAACAGCATGGGGAAAATATATCAAGCTTCCACTGGATAAAATAGCAGATTGGGATCATGATGCAGAAGATTGGAAGATAACACCCATGGAAAGTGACCCCGAGGAAATTGAACTTTAGATACAATTATATATTCGCTAAAAACCTACTTTGCAGATTTTAACCTAATTTAAAGACTGTGCGATAATACAAAAACTGCGAGGAGAACCCACATAAGCCAAGTTTTGAACTGTACTCAGGGCAAGACTTTTGAGAGACTGACGACAACTCATATTATGCTAACTTGTAGACTGATATTACATTAGTCGTTCAAAACTTCTACCTTCATTGATATAATATTGACCTTGATTAAATCAGTAGAAATACATAGTGTGAAAATTGGGAAAGTAAGCAGGACAACTTTTCAAAACCAGACCGCGAGTCTTTGCAAGAGTCTGTTGCCTGCTTACAGTCTAAATAGGTTGATAAGGCTTCGAGCCTCAGTAACTTGGAAGATAAGATGAAGCAGTGTTCTTACTTTCCCAAAATTAATTGGAAAAGGAATAAGATTATGGAACTAAACCAAGCTCAAGCCGACATTTATTGTGGCATTGACATCTCAAAAGACAGCTTTGATTTTTGCTTTCTTACCCAAAACAAGGAAATTCTGCATCGGGATCATCTACCAATGACCAGAATTTCTTTCAATCAACTTATCACTTTAGCGGACAAATATGTCAATGAAAAGGTTATATTTTTGATGGAATCAACCAGCACTTATCACCGCAGACTACAACATTTCCTTGAGCTTAAAGGCTGCTATGTATCTGTTATAATGCCTTTACTCATAAACTCTTTCACTAAGGCATGTATACTGAGAAATACGAAAACTGATAAAAAAGATGCGTTGATTATTGCAGAATATGGTGTCGTCTTTTGGGATAAATTAAGAGCATCATCTACCATAGCAAATGATCTTCGTAACTTACTTAGAAGTTACAAATTTTATGTAAAAGAACGAACTCGTATAAAAGTAAAACTGAAAGAGGCAATGGTTAATTGCTTTCCCGAACTTGCCCAAAAGATAGATGTGTGCTGCGTTACTGCACTCAATTTTCTGTTAAATTGCTGCACTCCATCGGAGATTAAGTCAAAGCAACTGCGAACTTTGGAAAAATTGCTGACCAGTACATCTGGTAGAAAGCTTTCAGTGTCTGCTTTAGAAGTCAAAGAGATGGCAAGAACATCTATTGGTACCCCAGATCAGTTTGCTCAGTTTACAATAAGTCATTTAGTCAATAGCTTATTGGAAACAACAAGTCGTATAAAAGAATTTGAAAAAAAACTGAATGAAGTAACCGACGAGTTATTTAAAGAAGAGAAGGAAATACTTACATCAGTAAGAGGTATTGGGAATACTTTGGCAATAGGCTTTCTCATTGAAATTGTTGATGTTAACAATTATAAAAACTGGAAACAATTATGTGCCTTCGCAGGTCTTGATCCAGGTAAAAAAGAAAGTGGTTCATCAATCAAGCATAATGGGAAAATATCAAAAAAGGGCAATAAATATTTACGAAGTGATATGTTTGTTATGGCACAAAGAGTAACAACATTTTGTGAACGCTATAAGGAATATAAGTTGAAAAAAATGAGAGAAGGAAAAACAGGGAAACAGGCACTGATTGCGGTGGCAAATAAACTTATCAAGCTTCTGTTTTATATGCTGAAAAATGGGGTATATTTTGAGGATAATTACGAAAATAATTTATTGGCAAGTAGGGGTGTTTGAAAATGGGTATAAGTATATATAAACAAGAAGGTTATGCCATTGGCCCAGTGTAAATGGAGGAAGTGAAACGACCGGAATTGACACTGGGCAATGAATATAGTTGACTCTTGCCCTGAGTACAGTTCAAAAGTCTTGTTCTTGTTTGGGATATTTACTCAAGCCTATTATCAAAGCGTATTTTCACACAGCCTCTTCATACAATAAGAATTTACAAGTGGTAATGATTTCAGCTTGACAGATCATTTATAAAAAATCATATTCGGTAATCGATAAAACAAGAAGTTACCATAACTTTTATGCTAGGTTTTACATTAATTTGTACTATATAAATCCCTAGTAGGTACTCTCAAACTGTGTCGTGTCCGGGCTCTTTATACACAGTTCTTAACAACCTTAAGCATGATTAAGATGTTAATGATGAGTAGTTTATACGTGATTTTATTAGTTAGAATTGCGAGATCAGGGTGGATGTTGTCAATCATTTGTTTTTTATTTTAAACGGCATCCCCCGACACTGTTCGATTTCACGCTACGCTCTCAAACAACTTCGCTTTCATGAAGTCAAGAATCTAAACCGGATTTATATTCTTCTAACATATTTTTGCAACATCAATCTCAATTCATGATCCTTTTCTTAACCGCATATCGGATTTCATTTTCAATCAATTATCCATTACAATTGCGGCAGTAAACAGTATCGTCCAGTTTGCCATAAATATCGCAGATCATCTTCAAGAACGCAATGTCATTTTCTGTATTGCTCATATACTAACCTCATGTCCTCCTTGAGTCAGCCCATAGCACGTGATAACAATTAAATGTTATCACGTGCTATGGGCTGACTCACGGAGGACATTATCAAAGCAATCTGTCAATGAATTATTTAGATAGTAGGAAGTTAGTTAAAATAAATTAACTATAATGCTATCCATCAGTTAATGCTGACATTTTCTTTTATTATCATAAGTATTTGCATGTGATATTGTTTGAATACTTGATTATGTAAAATAAAAACAAAGACCCTAAAAGCTCAATCAGATAAAAAAAACTGGACATATATTACTTGGAAATAATGTTGGCCGACGTGTCGGTCAATAAAAAAGAGAGGTGAAAAGATGAGCCCGAAAATAGTGGATAAAGAAGAGAAGAAACGGGGAATTATAATGGCTGCCATGCAGGTATTTTCCGAAAAAGGTGTGGTGAAAACAAAAATGGCAGATATTGCCAAAGCCGCAAATATCGGTAAAGGCACGATCTATGAATACTTTAAGAACAAGGATGATATCTTTATCAATCTGTTTGAAATGCATTTTTCAGAAATCGGGAATGAAGCAGCTCAGATTATGGAAAAATATGATGACCCTGCTGAAAAATTAGAACAATTTGTTTCTCAGACAGTCACTTCACTATTAGAAGGTCATTATAATTTTGCACAGATCATGCTGGATATTTGGGCAGAAGGTATCAGAGAGCACAATGAGGACATCAACCGTGTTTTCAATCTGGAAAAGATCTATCAGCAATATCGAGAAGTTATCATTCAGATATTGCAGGATGGCATCGAAAGAGGCATTTTTAAGGCTATGGATACAACTTTTACAGCTTCACTATTTATCGGAGCCTTAGACGGAATATTGTTACAATGGTTGATGCAAAAGGATCTGTTTGATACAGCAACACTAGCAGATAATTTTATGAATATATTTATAAATGGAATCAAGAAGAGGTAGTAAAATGAGAAATAAACTATTAACAAAAATCGCTGAAATATCAGCTAAGAAACCTGGATTGTTATTGCTGATCACCCTGTTGATCACAATTGTTGCCATGTTTTTTGCTAAAGATCTGAAACTTTCTATGCAGTTCAAAGACCTGATGCCGCAAGACCATGCACTCGTAAAGGGATTCAATGAGATCCTCGATAATTATGATTCGGCTTCGGTTATTATTCTGGCAGCTACGGGAGATGAGAAATCACTTAAAAGTTTCGCCGAGGATGTGGCTCCCAGGATCAAAGAACTGGATGAATATGTAGCACGCGTTGATTATAAGATCAATACAGAATTTATGTTGAATAATGGAATGATGCTGCAGAAAGTGAAAGACCTTAATGACAGTGAAGAGCTGTATTCCGATTTGAATCTAATTCCCTGGTTTACTCACTTGAATGACAGCTTTGAGAAAACATATATCGATGATGATGAGAGCATTTCCACAAAACAAAAAGAAAATAATGCCATGATGATGTTTGATGGGATCGACAATATGGTGAGAACCATGACCAGATTTGGAGAAGGCGAAACAAGCAATACTGGAGCTGATAAGGCAGCTAAAACGTTTCTGATTGGTGATGAATATAGTCTTTCTCCCGAAAAGGATATGATAATTCTTATGATCCAGCCGAAATTTACGATTGATGACATAGACAAAGTCGTTGCTGCTGTAGATAAAATTGATGAAGTAATCGCTAAAATAGTGGTGAAATATCCAGGATTGGAAGCAGGCACGACCGGAACGATGTCATTAGCTCGTGATGAAATGGTTTCTGCAGAGAAGGATATGAACTACACTACGATCATCGCCTTGATCCTCATTCTGATCTTGTTCATTGTTTCTTTTAGAATGTGGATGGCTCCACTCATGGCAGGTATCACCATGATAATCGGGATAATTTGGACAGCCGGATTCGCAGCCGTCACTGTGGGCAGTTTGAATATGATGACCTCAATGTTCGGGGTAATAATATTAGGATTGGGCATAGATTTTTCCATCCATATAATCTCGATCTACACAGAATTGCGAGCAGAGGGTCATTCCATTGAAGCTGCGCTCAAAGAAACTTTCCTCAAATCGGGGGGAGGGATAATTACCGGAGCTATGACAACGGGCTTTGCTTTCTACACATTAATGGTCTCAAATTCAGCAGGAATGTTTCAATTTGGACTGGTAGCGGGAAGTGGTGTGCTTCTTTGCATGGCTGCTACATTATTCGTGCTGCCTTCTATGCTTGTGATACAGGATAAATTGGGGAAATCTCAAAAAACAAAGGTTTCCACTAAATTCAATTTCCTGGGTGGCTATTCTCAGAAACTGGCAAATCACCCATATATTACAATTGTAGCAGTTCTTTTGATAACTACATTTTTAGTGATGTCTGCATCAAAGATAACATTTGATTATAATTATCTGAATATGGAACCAGTGGGATTGAAATCAGTCAAACTACAACATCTTTTAGAAGATAAATATGATATGACACCGGATTATGCACTCTTCACGACCAATTCCATTGAAGAATCGGAAAAGATCACAGAAGAAGCCCGGGACATGAAAATGATAGGTTATGTTTCTTCTATTTCGGATTATGTTCCCAGCCTGCAGAAGCAAAAAGATCGCAGTGTAATCATCGACAATATCCGCTCCAAACTATTGAATAATAATGATATAACACCAATTCTGAATTCAGATAAAGAGATGTTGATCGAGCAGGTAGAACGCCTGCAGGATAACATCATCGAGCTGGCTCAACTTGCTTATATGGGTGGTCAGGATAAATTGGACAAAAAGGCTCAGATCCTGATCGGAGATTTTGATGATCCCCAAAATAATGGTTCAATAGCAGAGCTGTTGTCAGTTGTAGATGGGCAAGATAACTTTTTAAAGGGCGTTAATCAATTCCAGACAGGGTTTTATGGTGCTTTCAAGAAATATTCACTTTCTATGGCTTCCACTAACATCATCACTGCCGCAATGTTGCCGGATGATATCAAAAACCAGTTCATCAGCAAATCAGGAGATCAGTACCTTGTTTCCATGTATCCCAAAGAAAGTGTGTGGAATCTGTCCTTTCTGGAGCGCTTCAAAAATCAGATGAACAAACTGGATGAAAAGATCACCGGTATGCCTTTAGTATTTTATACGCTCATCGACATAGTGGGGCAGGACGGCAGAAAAGCTGCACTCTTTTCTTTGGTCATCATATTTATCTTATTGCTGATAGATTTTCGGAGCATCAAACTGGCAATATTAGCAATGATCCCGCTTGTTCTGGGTGCAATCTGGATGATAGGGGTGATGCAGCTGGTTGGATTGCAACTCACTTTATTGAATGTGATGGGGCTTCCTTTGATCCTGGGGATCGGAGTGGATGACGGAGTTCACATTATCCATCGCTATTCTGCCGAAAAACGAGGCAGTATCAGGAGAATATTCACATCCACTGGAAGAGCCGTCCTGATTACAAGTTTAACCACGATGCTGGCTTTCGGTTCATTAACATTCGCAACTTACCGTGGTTTGGGAAGTTTGGGGATAGCATTGTTTATTGGTGTGGGAACCTGCTTTTTGGTTACAGTTACCTTAATGCCGGCTGTTTTGCAATTGATAGATAATAAACGTGAGAAACTGGTTAAGGAGAACTAAAATGAAAAGAAATATAATACTATTATTAATATTGGCAATAGCAATGTTGTTAGTAGCCGATCCCACTGTTGATGAGATCATTGCAAATGTTGACAAAACCGAAAGAGTGGAATCAAGTTTCAGCACAGGTAAACAGATAATCCTTACATCTTCCGGGAAAGAAAGAACCCTGGAGATGAAGACATATTCCAAAGATGAAAACGATAAGCAATTGATGGTATACACCGGACCCGGAAGAGTGAAAGGTGATAAAATACTGATGCTTAATGACGGAGATGATATCTGGTTTTTCACTCCCAAAACTGATCGAGTCAGGCATCTTGCCAGCCATGCCAAAAAAAAGAAAGTGCAGGGAAGCGATTTCTCTTATGAAGATCTAAGTGCTGGTAACCTGGCAGATGAAAATGATTATAAATTGCTGGGAACAGAAAAAATCGCTGACAGGGAATGCTACAAACTGGAATTATTACCAAAACCTAATGGTACTCATTATTCCAAAATGATATTATGGGCAGACACAGAAAGATTTATTACCATGCAGGTAGATTATTATGAAGGCGATGAATTATTGAAGCAGTTGACCATGAGTAATATTGAATTTATTGATGGACAGTGGGTGGCTAAGAAAATGGTGATGATAAACCTGCTGGAAGGTGGTGAAACAACTTTGCTGATAGATAACATAGAATTTGGCAAAAAGCTGGATGATAATATCTTTACAACTAACAATCTTAAAAAACATTAAGAGGCAGCAATATGAAACTTGTGATTTTTATTATAACTCTCCTTTCCATTGTCTCACTCTCAGCATTGGAATTTGATCTCTTTGGCTATTATGAAAACCTGTCTTCACTTACTCTACAGGAAAATCCTGAATTCCAGTCATACAATAAATTGCGTCTGGATTTGAATAAAGAATATTCTACCTCAATCACGTTTAATTCCAACCTGGTTTTCCAGACTTATCATGGTTTAAAAAGTATTAATTTACTCGATTATATACCATCAGAAACCGTAGCCGAATACGCTCAGCAAATCGGGATTCCGGTTGCAGATCTGTCAGAGAGATTCACAGATTCTTATGAGGATGAGTTTTTTTTGGAAAATGCCTATCTAAGTATCTACAAAAAGCATTTCAACCTGAGGATTGGCAAACAGCAAATTGCGTTGGGAAGCGGCTATGCCTGGAATCCCACAGATATTTATAATCAGAAGAATATATTCGATCCCACCTATGAAAAAAGAGGTGTAAATGCTCTTAAACTGGAAATACCCTATTCTTCTGAAGGTATGATATCCACCCTTATTTCATTTGGAGAAAACTGGCAGGAATCCACCCGATCGATTATGCTGCAGCAATTTTTACTAGGCTATGATGTGCAGCTTAGCTACGCCTATAAACTGAAGTATAATATGGACTACTTAACTCTGCAGGAAAGCAGTGAAGATAGAGATATGCTGGGCATCAGCTTTTCTGGAGCACTATTGGGTCTAGGTTTCTGGGGTGAAGGAGCATACAATCTGCTATCTAATTCAGATGATTTTAGTCAGGTGATCATTGGCACAGATTTCACCTTTGAAAATGGATTATATTTGATGGCTGAATATTATTATAACGGTTTGGGAAAAACTGATGAAGATTTATTTAATTTCAATGATTGGATGGAATATTATACTGATAGCATCAATCTGGGACGCGATTATCTCTATCTGGGTGAAACATCTTCCATTGGAGAACTTATTGAGTGGTCGAATTTCATTATTGGCAATCTGAATGATAAAAGTATCAGTTACAATCCCTGGATCAATTTTTCTCTAAGTGATAACGTCGATCTTGATATATATGGCTACATAGCTTTGGGAAATGAAAAAGCAGAGTTCAGTCAATTTGAAGATTCACTGGCAGCCAGACTTAAGGTATATTTTTAGAAGCGGAGTAAAATAAACTTGAATTAATTTATAGCTCAGATAAAAAACGGGATTGAAATTCAAAGGAGTGATATGGAAAAGCCGTTAAACGATAAAAATGTATTTCCAGATGATGAAGTTCTAAGTAAATATCTGGAGGTAGCGAAAACTGCCTGGGATTCTTTTCTGGAATCACTGCAATTTGATCATCCTGATTTTAATACAGAGTGGCGTTATTATAAAGATGGCAAAAGCTGGCTTTTTAAGATCACAAAAAAGAAAAAGACTATCTGCTGGGTATCGGTTGGTGATAAGATGTTCAGGACTACATTTTATTTCTCTGATAAAGCAGAAGATATGCTGAAAAGCAGTAAACTTAAACCTGAATTCATTGATCAATTCATGAATGGCAAAAGATATGGCAAAATACGAGGATTGACAATAGAGATCAGAACTCCAGCAGATTTGGAAGTGACGAACATCCTGATTGAGATCAAAGAAAAGCTGAAGTAAGTTCTATTGCGTGCTAATCTCTCCTGATAAATAATGCTCGATTAACCCATAAACCAGCAATACCAAATAGTGATGGTATTGCCCATAAAACCAGAGCAGCTAATTTTATCTCATAATTCATACTATCACGAAAAAAGTAAAATATTGGAAAGTATACACATATGGCAAACACCATCATTCCTGAAACAAAACCCAATAAGTTTTTTTTCAGTATTCCACCAAAAGCTAAAATAGTCAATGGTAAGACCCAGATTATGTCTGCAAGAGCGATCCCCTTTTCAACATCTGCTAAAGTTTGCTCAACTTCTGTCCCAGAAAAACTCTCGTTTTGAACTCCAAGTTTTACTGCTCCTTCCCAGTTTATTAGAGAGTAGGCCTGCATTAACCAGGCAAAGAAAATCAATAATAATGCAATCAATGATATCCAGACTCCTAAAGGAAATTGCTTAAATTTTTTTTTCATTATTCCCTGTAATATTTATCAAGTTATATAAAATTCTGATTTCATTGGTATCAGTCATCCTTCACAAGACGTTTACCCAGACTAATAACTTCGTCTCTTGTGTAACCAATTGACTGATAAAATTCAATAACTGATTTATTGGAGCTGCGAACCTGCAGGTTGATTTTGGAGCAACCCATATTAAGTAGTAGCTTCTCTGCTTCCATCATTATCTCCCTTCCAAATCCTGAGTGCTGGTGATCTGGATGCACAGCCAGATAGTATATCCATCCCCGGTGTCCATCATATCCTGCCATGACAGAGGTAATGATGTACCGCTCCAGAAAGCCCACCAGGAACAATTCAGGTTGAACAGCAAGTTTACGCTGGATATCTTTATATGGGTCATTCCAGGGAACAATCAATCCACAGGCGGTCCATAACCGAATTACTTCGGCTGTATCTTCTTTCTGGAATGCTCTTATTTCTATTTTCATTGTTTTGCAACTCAGATTCGATTTCAGAAATACATCATTCTTGGAAACCTGGTGAATATTGTGAATGCAGTAGACTTAGTGAGCTATATTTTTTGATCGAATTATTGGGAAATAGTTCGATCACACCTTTTTAAAGGCACGGCATAATTTTGTGCAGATGCCGCAATCCGTGCATTTCTCAAGATCAATTCCGGGTAACGCCTGGTAATATTTTTGTGTGATCGCTCCAGCGGGACATTTTCTGATAACAGGACACACGTGATCCTGGGGGCAATAATCTTCGTTAACCTTGATCATTACTATTTTTCTTATCTTTTTTCTTTTTTATAATATCTGGCAGTAGTAAACCAAAGAAAGCTGCTCCAAAGATAATAGTTATATAAGGATTTGATGTTACCGGGCAGGAGCCACTCATGCAGCCCACAAAATGATAATAAAGCCAGCCCAGAACACCACCCGCAATAACTGATAATATTCTTATCATATTATAATACCTCCTAAAAAATTACCAAACCAAGATTGGCGTTACTAAAGTATAACTTGAATTTAGTAGATGTCAAATTTACTGAAAGAAGAGTGCTTTTGAACAGTCATATTCATTTATTTCTTTAGCATCATATAGTATTACGCTTAGGATTAAAATCAATAATAGTATTTTCTTCTTTGAATCACAATGTGAAATGAAAAACCAGCCATAAGAACAGCAAATTTTGAGTATCTTGAAAATTTAGATCATTTCCCCAGCAAATTCTTCGCCATTACGTACAAAGATTGTTGTTTTCAAGCCTTCTGAAGATTCTTTTAGTTTTTCAATATAACCTGCTTCTTCACCTTCAGCAGGGATATTAAACCCCATAAAGACAATATTAGCATTGGCGCTGTTTTCCTGTATGATCTCAATTACGGTTTTGTCTTTGGGTTTTATGATGATCTTAGTTTCTGCTTTAATGCGAACATCATTTATCATGTCATCCAGGCTCTTCAGCATGAACTGGCGATCTTCTTCTATCAAGATCACAGTATGGATAATAATTCTGGCATTTTTCCATTCACTGTTAAGACAGATCAGATGTGCCAAAAGCAGCATCAGATCTCCATTACTATGTTTACCGCGCCACCAAATATCAATACGATCATGTCCACTTATTCCCGGCAGTTCATTTATCCTGACCAGCAATGAACTTTTCTGGATCCCCGTTATCACTCTGATCGATCTAATTATTGAGATTAACCTGTCAGTTTTTTTTGACCAGCCAAACATTATCGTATTGGAATGCAATCCGGCAATACCATTTGATTGAGTAATATTGATAGTCCCGCTTTCGAACTCAGATACAACATTCACTTCATTAAAAGCAAGAATACCTGCATTCTCTAAAGTTTTGTTCATAATTGCAGTTTCTTCTTTAATATCATAAGTTCTGTCTTGCAAATCTCCTGTGATCATATTACAGACAGTGAGAATTCCACGTCGCTGATTTAAAGAATTTGCTAATTGTACCAAAGCCAGTCTTTTGCGTACATCTCCAGCAAAAACCAGAATATTGGGTCGCCAGTTACGGGGATCTTTCTCATGCGACTTCAGTTTGAGGAGAGCAAAACGTGCTAATGTTCCCCAGAATCCTGCCCTGACATCTCCCCATTCTTTTTTCATAGAGCGCCTGCGCAATATCAAAAATAATATTATCTCAAAAGCAATTCCAACAAAACATGCCAGTGGACTGATAAGGAACATCACTGCCAGTGCTCCGATTGAACCTAAAAGAGAGATATACCAGGGAACTTTGATTTTAGGACGGTAAGATGCGTCTGCTGTAAGGCTCTCAAGAGCAGCACTGAGATTGATCATTACATAAAGCGTAAGGAATAATATTGATACGAATTGAGCAACCGCATTTAGTTCTTCCAGACTTACTGCAGCCAATGCAATTGCTCCACTGATCCAGGTGGAGATTGTTGGTTGACCGGTTTTGGATAGTTTAGCCAGGAATTTTGGTGCCAGATGATCCTGAGACAGGGACTGCAATACCCGAGGACCTCCTAATACACTTCCAAATGCGGAGGATAATATTGCTCCAAATATTCCCGGAACAACCAGCCAGGAACCCAGAAAAGCTATCTTAGTCCAGGTTTCTACTCCAGTTGATGCCAGTTCTACATGACTCAATCTGCCAGTTACTGATAAAAATACTGGAACAAGTAAATAAATTATCAAACCAGTTATAACAGCGAGTAAAGTGCCTTTGGGAATAGATTTAATGGGGTTTTTGAGGTCACCACTCATCCCGATTCCGGCCGTGAAACCAGTAACTGCCGGAAAGAATACGGCAAATATATACCAGAATCCCTTTGGTGCTGTTCTATACGTGGCAGTCATCTCTGGAGCATGAAGTTCATGTGTTAGAATGCCGATAATAAGTGCAACTATTGATATTCCCACGGCGATCAATATTGGGATTTGCAATTTGAGCACTAATCCCGCACTTTTCCCAGATAAAATTGTTATGATAATTATTGTTACAGCCGTGATCCCCTGCAGCATATAATGAGGCATTTCACCCCAGCCAGGATGCCAGAACATGGCAATTACTTCTGCTATCCCAAAGCTGTAAAATGTGATACTGAGCGTTCTACAGAGATAGAGTGGGATTCCAATTGCTCCCCCAAGTTCTAATCCCAGGCTTCGTGATATCATGTAATATTCTCCACCTACACCAACACGCATATTTGTGGCAATTGAGGCAGCACTGAGAGCAGTGATAAATGTGATCGAGCTTGCCATTAGTACGATCAGCAAAGTTAAACCAAGACCCACATTACCCACTACCCAGCCAAAACGGAGATACATCACAAGACCCAGTATCGTGAGAACACTGGGGGTATAAACCCCTAAAAAAGTTCCAAATTTCTCTCCAACTGGATTAGGTATATCTTTTATATTTTCATTATTTTCCATTGATTGAAATTTAAAATTGGGCAACAAAGTGTCAAATTAATCCTAAAGTAGTTAATATATATTATCTTTTATATAAATATGAGAAATATCTCACAAATGAGAGTATAGTTGACTATTCCACAGTAACACTTTTTGCCAGATTACGAGGCTGATCAATATCCAGGTTTCTCAGATCGGCGATATGATAAGCCAGCATTTGAAGGGGAATTACTGATAAGAGCGGTTGGAGAATATCCAACGTTTCCGGAATATATATTACATCTTTACTGAAATCTTTGACCAACTCATCACCTTGAGTGGCAATTGTAATGATCCTGCCGCTTCGCGCATTCACTTCCTGAAGATTTGAGATAATTTTTTCATAAATTTCATCCTTCAGGGCAATGGCGATTACTGGCATGTTTTTATCTATCAAAGCAATAGGTCCATGCTTCATTTCAGCTGCAGGATATCCCTCAGCATGGATATAGGATATCTCTTTAAGTTTCAAAGCACCTTCCAGGGCAACAGGAAAATGTATGCCTCTTCCCAGGTATAGTGCATTTGAAGAGTCCACAATGGTTTTTGCGATTTCTCTGATATAGTCGTTGCTTTGGAGGATCAGCTCAATTTTTTCAGGTATAAGCCTTAATTCATTGATGAATCGTTTTCCATAGGCTGGTTCAATGTGATTTATCCTTCCCAGCATAACTCCCAGGAGAATAAGAACCGTAGTTTGGGAAGTAAAAGCTTTTGTGGAAGCGACTCCAATCTCAGTTCCGGCATGGATATATACTCCTCCATCAGTTTCTCTGGCTATGGTGCTTCCCACTACGTTGGTAATTCCAAAGACCTTGACACCTCTTGCCTTTGCCTCTCGCAAAGCAGCAAGTGTATCGGCAGTTTCACCGGACTGACTAATGACGAAAACAATTGTACCGGGTGTAATAATTGGGTTTCGATAGCGGAATTCACTGGCATATTCCACTTCTACAGGGATTCTGGCCAGAGATTCAATTACAAATTTACCAATTAGACCGGAATGCCAGGAAGTACCGCAGGCGATTATCTGAATTTTCTGAATGCTTCTTAATTCGGCTGGGGTCATATTCAAACCACCCAGTCTCACTGTAGACAGTTTACTTATCAACCTGCCTCGGAAGGCATTTTCAACTGAAACTGGCTGCTCAAATATCTCTTTCAGCATGAAATGCTTGTAATCACCTTTTTCTATTGCTGAAATATCCCAGTCCACTTCAGATATTTTTGCCTCAATTATCTCATTATCAAGGTTCGTGATCTCGAAGTTATCTTTTGTAATAGAGACAATTTCATCATCGTTAAGATAAATAACTTTTTTTGTATGGATAATTACAGCATTTACATCAGATGCAACAAAAAACTCATCATTACCGATTCCAAGGATCAAGGGGCTGCCTTTTCTTGCTGCCACAATTTGTTTGGGATCATCACTGCAGATCACAGCAATTCCATAAGCACCCTTAGCTAATTTCAGGGCTGTCTTTACTGCGATAACAAGATTATTATCTTTTTGATAGAAGAAACCAATCAGTTTTGCCAGAACCTCTGAATCTGTCTCACTTTCAAAAGTATAACCTTGATCCATAAGTTTATTTTTGAGAATTTTGTAATTCTCAATTATGCCATTATGAACTAAGGCGATCTTGTTTTGGCTGCATATGTGCGGGTGGGCATTTATTGCAGTTGGTTTACCATGAGTAGCCCAGCGTGTATGACCTATTCCTATATTACTATAAGTTCTTCCAGATTCAGGCAGGATACGCTCAAGTTCTACAATCTTTCCTTTTTGTTTAAAAACTTCTAATTGTAATTTTCTATTGATTATTGCCAGACCAGCACTATCGTAACCTCTATATTCGAGACGCTTTAATCCTTCCATTACAATTGGGATAGTATTTCTCTTTCCTATATATCCTACAATTCCACACATACTAAATACCTTCTATTTGTTTCATTGATTGTAGAAAATACTTAATAATCTATCTGTCAAGGTTATAATTATCAGGTAGAATATGTGAAGAATAATTCAGTGAAAGCCGGACTTGTAAAATCCTGTAGTTAGTGGCAAGGGACGATTCAAATACAGGATGGTGTAAATATATTGACCCTGGTTTACTGTACCCCCATACAATTCGCAGAGAAGGAGAAGATTGGCTGGCTGCAGCTTTCTTACTTTGTGCTTGACAGTGGAAATATTAACTGGAAAATTAAAGCTATCAATGTGATATGTCCAAAACTGTAATAAAAAAAGAAACGAGTTTTAACCTGGGAGGGATTATGAAGAAGACATTTTTAATTTGTATCTTGTTTTGTATGCTGGCAGTGATGAATGCGGCACTACTTGTTGATGGTCAAATGGAAACAGCAAACCGAAGCATTATAAATGTTCCGGGAGATTATACTACAATACAGGAAGCAATAAGTGCATCTGTTAATGGTGATACTATTTTGGTGGATGAAGGTACTTATTTCGAGAATATCAATTTTATAGGAAGAGCGATTACTATAGCCAGTTATTATCTGATCGATGAAGATTATTCCCATATAGAAAACACGATTATTGACGGCAGTCAACCTTCGAATCCTAACTATTCCTCAGTTGTGAGATATACTTCCGGGGAAGGTTTAGAATCCATATTATGTGGATTTACACTCACTGGAGGTGCTGGAAGCTATGAACCCGGTGTAGGAATGTTCGGGGGCGGGATCAGTATGCATAATTCGTCACCCAGACTGGAAAACCTGATAATAACCGATAATGTGATCCTCAATTCCAGCGGAGGCAGCGGTATATATTGCAGTATGTCATCTCCCAGTATTTATAATGTAGTAATCACTAATAATTCCAGTGGTTGGGGAGCTGGAGTATTCTGCTTCGGAAACGTGGTTCCGAGTCTGGAAAATGTGATAATTACCGGTAATTCAGCCTACGAAAATGGGGGAGGTATATTTAATAACATGACCAATATGACCTTGAAAAATGCGACTATTTCGGGTAATTCTGCAGGCGATTCAGGAGGTGGGATCTGTTGCTGGAATAATTCAGATCCAACTTTTGAGAATGTTATAATCAGTGATAATTCAGCATGGGATACAGGTGGAGGAATATATTGCTGGGACAATTCCAACCCGGTATTAAGAAATGTAATAATTACCGGTAATTCAGCCGACGAAGAGGGTGGAGGAATAGCATGCCTGACAAATTCAGGCATAGAAATGATCAATGTGACCATGTCAGATAATACTGCTGATATTGGAGGTGGGATCTGGTGCAGGAATAATTCAAATCCTGAGCTGCTAAATTGCACTTTCTGGAATGACCTACCGGAAGAGATATGTTTTCATTACGGTGATAATCCCAATACTGTTACAATTTCGTATTCAGATATTCAGGGAGGAGAAGAAGCAATCGTTATTTACAACGGAGCGGTTAACTGGCTGGAAGGTAATATTGATGAAGACCCGTTATTTGCTGGAACAGGAGAATATCCTTTCTCTTTACTGGATGATTCTCCCTGCATTAATGCCGGTATTCAGGATATAACAGGATTGGAATTACCGGAACTCGATCCTGCTGGAAACCCCAGGGTTTTTGGTGGCAGAATAGATATGGGTACTTTTGAAAATCAGAACGTTATTGTGAATACAGATGAAGAACTGGTAGATCCGGCTGCAAAGCTCAGTCAAAATTACCCAAATCCGTTCAATCCCACTACTACCATTGCCTTTGAAATCCACGGTGAGGATGCGCAACTCGGCATCTACAACATCAAAGGTATGAAGGTAAAACACTTCTCTTTAACCAGCCGGCAAACATCAATTACCTGGGATGGAACCAATGATAATGGTCAGACAGTTTCGTCAGGAGTATATTTCTACATGCTGAGATCAGGAGGTTTTGAACAAAAAAATAAAATGCTCTTGTTGAAATAATATAATTGAATATATTTGGAGGGAAGATAATGTTCAAAATTACATTTAGGATTTTTTTATGCGTAGGATTTATATTTTGCATAAATTATGCTTTGAGTGCACAGGTAACAGTTTACAATAATTTTGGTGAGGAACATGAAGGATGGGATTATAATTACCAATTGGGTTGGACAGTTGCCGGAGAAAATGTACCTACTCAGTTTGGTATAGAGCAGGCAATGAGTTTCACTGCAACAGAAGAAGGTTTTCTTAGCGATATCTGGCTTGGAATGTTCAGTGTTCCTGATAATGTTACCCCTGATACGGTGTATGTTAGGCTAGCGTTAAATACAGAAGGTTTACCACCAGAACCTGCCGATGTATTAGAGGAATGGACAATTATTGGTTTCCCTGGCTGGACTCAATGGGATCCTCCTGTTCGTATTGAAGGTAATGGATTGACAATAATCTTACAGGGAGAGTCCTACTGGCTATGGTTAGTGGCAAGTGACGATTCAAATACTGGATGGTGTATGAATATTGACCCGAGCTTGCTCTGTCCTCATACGATTCGCAGAGAAGGTGAGGATTGGCTGGGTGTCAGCAATGAGACAGCAAGTGCATTTAGAGTGGATTTGGAACCATTCGATGGAATCGATGGGGGTGAAATTGTAATTGAAAATGGAAAATGGAAAATGGAAAATTATCCTAACCCCTTTAATCCTGAAACATCAATTTCATTTTACACCACTGAGAGCTTAGAAAATACGAAGCTTACGATATACAATGCGAAAGGTCAGAAAGTTAAAACACTGGTTAATGGAATATTGCCAGCCGGTCAGCACACGGTAGTCTGGAATGGAAAAGATGATAAAAATAATTCTGTTTCCAGTGGAATATATTTTTATAAAATGCAAAGTAGAGAATATCAGGATATGAGGAAGATGATCCTGATGAAATAAAATATTTTAATTTTGTGAAAAGAAAGGGGATCTTATGGAATTAGGAGCTTTTTCGGTAAGTTTGAGTGTGAAAGATATAAATAAGTCCAAGACGTTTTATGAAAAACTTGGGTTTAAAGAGTTTGGTGGCGAAATTTCTCAAAACTGGCTGATCCTTAAGAACGGCATTTGTGTAATCGGCTTATTCCAGGATATGTTCGATAAGAATATTCTCACTTTCAATCCGGGCTGGGATGAGAATGCACAAAAACTTGCATCGTTTACTGATGTAAGAGAACTTCAGAAAAACTTGAAAGCGGAAGGAATGGAAATTCAAACAGAAGCAGAGGAATCAACGCAGGGGCCAGCAAGCTTTGTAATAATTGATCCGGATGGGAATCCCATCCTTTTTGATCAGCATGTTTAGTATTATATTGATGAGATTTAAATAATTACTCACACTTAGGAGTAATATCCTTTAGTAGGTAATTGACGCTAATTCCCTTATCAAATTTAAATGAATTTTACTAAATCAGATTTATAAAGTAAATGTATTTATCTCAGCTCAGAAACAAAAAAAAAGCCCCATAATAACTATGGGGCATTATTATTCACAAAGCACTAAAATTGGACATCTTCGTCTTCTGCTTCAGCGTGCATGGAGTTGAAATCATCAGCACCATTAAATCCATGAGCAAAAATGACCTTATATTCGTTACCGGGAACTATCGCTCTATCATACATATCTCCCGAATTTAGAGGGATTGTGAACCTCATCTCAGATGATCCACTCTCTTCATGGCCGAAAACCCTTCTCACGTTGTTCTCGCCACCTAATCCTAAATCTGCGGAATGCAATATTTCAGATACGCCAAAATCATCCCGGATATAAGTTATACCATTATCAACATATCCAATGATGAAGTTAGCATCCTGCATCTCTTCAGAGGGATCAAATCCTACTGCCAGCCAGCCTGTGGTAGGAGCTTCCAGCATGCATCTCAGAGAGTCACCCACAATCTTCCATTTGAAGGTGAAGCCACTCTTATAAACCACGTTAAATCCCAGAGTATCATCGTCCAGACTGATATCACCACCTGTTGTAACTCCATTTTCTCCACCACCAGTTGTATTATCAACTGTAAAGGAAGAAAATCCTGCATTAGCATGCATGGATGAAAAACTGTCATCATTACCATAAGCGAGGATCACGGGATAATTTTCATCCCAGTTAAGAGGTTTATCATAAGGATCACCACTATCGAGAGGCATGGAAAAATAGATGAAGGTTTCACCTCCTGTTTCCAATCCTCCAGTGAAGTAAATATCTTCTGTTCCGCCATTATTAACATCAGCTGAATGGACAGTAGGTGTATTTCCCCAATCATCACGCAGATACCCGATTGAATCGTTTTCCACATAACCGATAATGAAATTTGCTCCCTGCATCACGTTTACCTGATCAAAACCGATAGCAACCCAGCCATTAGTGGGTGCTGATACAACTACGTGAATTGTGTCAGGATCGACCAGCCAGTAATATTTCATGCCAATAGTTTCCAGAGATAAATACAGTGTGGTATCAGGAAAGGTATGGGTATTTCCACCACCTCCACCGCCACCACCAGTAGTATTATCTACTGTGAAGCTGGAAAATTCTGCCCCAGTATGCATGGCAGAAAAATCATCATCAAGACCATAAGCAAGAATTACAGGGTAGCTTTCATCCCAGGCCAGGGGTTTATCATAGGGATCACCACTATTCAGCGGCATGGAAAAATAAATGAAGGTTTCTCCACCTGATTCCAATCCTCCTGTATGATAAATATCTTCTGTTCCACCATTAACTATATCTGAAGAATGGACTGAAGGTGTATTTCCCCAATCATCTCGCAAATAACCGATTGTATCATTTTCCACATAGCCAATGATGAAATTTGCGCCCTGCATCACATTATCCTGATCAAAGCCTATCCCTACCCAGCCAGTTGTCGGAGCTGATACTAATACATGGATTGTGTCAGGATCTACCAGCCAGTAATAACTTATATCACCTTCTTTCAAAGAAAGATACTGGGTGGTATCAGGAAACGCTGTGGTATTTCCAGTGCCACCGCCACCAGTAGTATTATCAACTGTAAATGATGAAAATTCTGCTGCAGTATGCATAGACATAAAGCTGTCCTCAGACCCGTAAGCGAGGATGATCGGATATGATTCATCCCAGGCCAGGGGTTTATCATAACTATCACCACTATCCAGGGGAATTGAGAAATAGATAATTGATTCTCCATTAGCTTCTATACCACCCATATTATATAGATCCGAAGTGCCACCCATACTCTCATCCGAAACATGAATTGTAGGTTCACTTCCCCAGTCATCTCTGAAATAGCCAATAGAATCACTTTCTACATAGCCTATAATGAAATTGGCATTTTGCATCACGTTATCCTGATCAAAACCAATTCCAACCCAGCCGGTTGTAGGGGCAGTAACTACACAATAAAGTGTATCAGTATCTACCAGCCAATAGAATTTCATCCCGCTTGTTTCCAAATGCAGATATTGAGTAGTATCTGGCATTACTGATGTGTGACCATCTCCGCCATTTCCTCCACCAGTAGTAGATATAGTAATATTTGCATATCCAGTTGCTGAATGCATGGAATCAAAATCATCATTATTTCCCCGCGCCAGTATTACAGGATAGGTTTGATCAATTTCCAGCACCTGATCATATTGATCTCCGGAGTTCAGAGGAATAGTAAATTCCAGCTCGGATATTCCGCCACTTTCTGAAGCTGCGATCATAGTGATATTATCTTCACCATTAAGACTAATATCCGAAACATGAGTAGTGTTAGATATTCCCCAGTCGTCTCGCATGTAACCAGTTCCGTCACTAACATAGCCCATAATAAAGTTCCCGTTTTTCATTTGGGAACTTGGATTGATCCCTACACTTAACCAGCCAGAAGTATTTCCACTTAGAATGCAATGCAGATCAGTATCTTCAACTTTATATTTAAAGGTTACTCCTGCTGCGCTAACCTCCGAAAAGCCCAGACTATCAATAATTACTTCGTCAGGACCCATGATCTCGTCACTTAGCCTGTTACAGCCAGAATAAAAGACCATTACAACTAATAATGAGAATATCAATATTTTGAATTTCACATTCCCCTCCTATTATTCCAGACGACGTTGAATGTTGAATCCTAATCTCAAATAGGAATCCTTATCTACACCAAAGCTTACTCTTCGGAAACCCACATCATCTGAATTGCTCAGCAGGAAAATGAATTGATGAGCATAAGTATCCAATTTTATCCCAAATGCATAGGCATCTTCTGCTCCTATATATTGAGCAAGCCTGGCATCTGCTGTATCTCGATCCAAGACCGGATAATATTCACCTAAAAGACTGATATTGTCCACCAGTTCTAATGCGAACCCCAATCCTAAAACAAATCTCTCATTATAGCCATCGTAAGCTGTATTCAGAGTAGTTACAAATCTTTCAAGTATCTCTTCATTCTGGAGTGATAAATAGTAAAACATGTTACTTCTGGTAGGTTCAGGCTGACTCAATTCCTCATAAGAAAAATAGTCGATACCAAATTGCCCATAAACAGGAAAATCCTCAATGTCAATACGATATGCCAGGCCATATATCTTTTCACTTTTACGCCGGCTATAAGAGATTTTTACTTCCGCTTTACGGTAGAATTGGTATCTGGCACTTAGATTGACATTCGCTCCCGCATCCATACCCAGAAAATTATTCAAAGGATCATCAGTAATATCTCCATAAAACCGATGTCTGATCATGATCTCAAATTCTTTTGCCTTCAATCCTGAGGGATTGATCAGATTGATCATGCTGAAATCGTATGCCAGTAGGGTTGAAACTATAAAGAGGAAAACAACGATGAACTTGAATCGCATTTTCCCTCCCTATTCAATTACTAATTTTGCTGATTTCTTTCCTGTCTTATTGCAATTAGTACGAACCTTGATCTCATCTCCTGGCTTAGCATCTACGATTTTATAAAAAACTTCTCCAGTTTCCAGATTGTCCTGCTTTTCAATCATCTGTTCTACTACCTTCTCTCCATTAAGATAAACCAGGATTTCAAAGATAAAGTGTTTATCAATATCTTTTACTTTGTGTTCAAAATTCACGGTCAGAACAGAAGTTTCTTTATCGAAACTCAAATCAACTTTTGAAGCAGGATGTGCCAATAGTAAAGCACTCCCAACTAATATTACTATAACCAATAAGTACTTCATAACGCCTCCAGTAATTTAATTAATTCCCATACATTTTAAATATGATTAAAAATAATATAACTGGATTTGATGAATTTCTGTATTTTTTATAAAATAACCTGATTCACATTTTTTTCTTTTTAAAATACATTGATTTTATCCAGCCAAAATTCAGGATAAGGTGAATTATTCCTACCAAAATAAAGATTGTTCCAGCCAGTTCATGCATTTCATACAAAAATTCCTCTCCCTGTATTGCAGAGGGGATCATTTTATAAAATACCAGTGATAATGCCGTAACCAAAAAAGCCAGAACCATAAAGATATTCACCACTTTTAACGCTTTGATTTTTTTCATAGATACACCTCCTTAATATATTCTAGTAATAATAGCGTACTGCTCAAGTGCAACTACTGAAGGAATGAACCATTCCTCTAACTTACGTAATCTTAAATTTATCAACTTCAACATTTCCCATCACTCCTGAACTCTAAGTAATCATTTCCCAGCAAGTTATCGAGTTAAGACACTGTATTCAGTGGATTGACTTGAGAGCGGTCATTGCCACCCTAAAAAACCTTAAGTCAATCTACATTCGCATCTTAACTCAATATTATTTTTTTACTTGAGCATCAACATTTTCTTAGTGACTGACCCTGCTGAAGTTGTTAGATTATAGTAATAAATTCCTGAGGAAACCTGGTTTTGCATATCATCAGTCCCATCCCACTGCAGGTTATAGGAACCTGCTGGCTGAATTTCAAATATCAGGTTCTTGATTTTTTGACCCTTTATATTAAATATATTAAGTGAAGTAAATGAAGCCTCGGTGATAGTGTAATGAATTGTAGTTTGCGGATTAAAGGGATTTGGGAAGCAGGTTAGTTCAGTGATCTGTGGTAATTCATCTTCTGGAGCGGAATTCTGAGAGATCACGTCTTCGGCAATATAAGAATATTCAATTGTACCTGTACCCCCAAAAGTGTCAGTTACAAACATGACTACATTATCATAATTTTCGTCATTATTGGGTAAAGTGATCTCACCATTAGCGAAATCATCGAGTTCCATTTCATATAATGCATAGGGAATATCACCATTGAGCGAAACAAATCTTACATAATATTGCGAATAATCAGCATCACCCATAAAATTAACTCTCAGGCTGTTTTCCAGATTTGAGAAGGTTATATAATTCACACTCCAATGCTGCATGGAATTAGTCTCTGAGGTGGGGTAGAAGGCTATATCGTCAATAGTTCCCATAGCATAATCACCAGTACCTACAGGATTATCATTATAACCAAATCTTCCATCCATGAAGCCGGGGTCATTAATATAATTGGCAATTACCCAATTATTAAATACATCTTCTGCATTCACATCATCCCAGCCAGTGGTAATTAGAGCAGCATTTATGCCATCCATGCCATTTAATGGCTCCGCTACAAGGTTATGGATAATATTCACATCATCAAGGCAGTAATGTTCCCAGAGATAGATCATAAAAAGCCAGGTTTGGGGATAATCTGGACCCGCAGTCCACTGGATAAGGTTATTATCGGGATTCATGGTGAACATCACCATCCAGTAGGGACTTACCCAGCCGGTAACCGTTTGAGCAAAACAGGAAAGACCTTCATTTACCCAGGTTTGCTCGTTTGAATCCATGGTATGATGAATAAGATGCTGGAATTCATGAGCAATTGTGGAGAAGCAGTAGGAGCTGTTTATTCCTGAACCATGCGGGTTTTTATCGATATAGAGAACTTCCATATTATTGCTGTGAGTTCCTCCAGATATATCATTAGGGGCGAAAAATCCGTTAATATCCGCATCATCTATATCATATATCAGGATATTAACTTTTCCATTTTCGTCAATATCAGAAGGCATCCCAAACATCTGGGTATCAAGTTCATAAATGCCATTATCAGGATCAGCAGCAGTAGAATCGTCAAACGCTCTTGCTACCAGTTCTACATCATTCGGTGTAATATCAATATTCCATAAATCGTTATCTACATATACATTACAATATTCTCCCGAAATTTGACGGGTAGCAGTAATTTCCGTGTAACTATTATTATTAAAGTTATATGCCCAGAAATTCCTTTCTTCAAAAGTGCTTTCTTCCAAGGTAAAACTATACGTTTTTGTGGTTGAAGTGATATTAGAGATATTCATTACCATGTAATCATATTCCGGTTCAAAAGCAGGTAAGGTTATTGATCCTTCGTTACCTGAAGCAACCAGATTAATAACTTCTGTAGCTCCGGAATTACTTACCATAAGGAGATTAACAATGAATTCTCCTGTATTTGCCGTAAAGCTGATATCCAGATCAACATCACCAGTTACAAATTTATAATAATCTGCCGCCCAGCCATTAACGGAGGCACTGCCACTTACAGGATAACTGTTATATGTATTTACACAGTGGAAGGTAGGCAGGTCAATAGTGGTATAATCACCCAGATAATTGGCATTTGTCCATTGAGAGAAAATATAATTGAAAGGAGCTTGATAACCCAACTCTATCAGGGCATTCTGGACACCTGTGATGCCATTTGCCGTTTCAGCAACAATCTCAGAGATAATATCATGTCCTCCATAATTTTCAGAAAGGAAGACGGTAAAGAGGTAAGTTTGGACATAGTCAGCAAATTCCTGGTCCCAGACTATCAGATTGTTGTCAGGCTGGTTGGGAAAATCCACGATTGGATCCGGATAACCATAAAGATACATAGCGTATTCAGAGCAACCTTCATTTACCCAGGTATCTTCATTGATATCCATACCCCAGTGGATCAGATGCTGCATTTCATGAGCCAGTACAGAAAGCCTGATGGGTGAAATGGGATTCAAGGGATTGCAGGTCATATAGATCATTTCGCATTCATTACTGTGACCTGGAGGATTCATTTGCTGAGCTTCTGCTTCCGTAACCTGATTATAGGCACTGAAATAGCCATCAAAGGAAGTTCCTTGAAAACTCCCCAAAGCGGAATAAAAGATGATCATTTTGGGGTCATTATCAAGCTCATCTGGTACTGGACCAAAATACTCCGTATTAAGATCATAAATTCCCTGATCAGGAAATGCGATAGTGTGTTCTTCAAAATTAGCCAGGACAGTATCAACATCTACCTGAGTCATATTCACATTCCATTCGCTATCGGCAACGAAAATATAGCAATGTTCACCTACTGCCTGACAGGTTGACGGGGTTTGAATCCAGGCTGGTGGCATATCTGAAAAGTCCCAGCTCCAGAATACATCTGTATCACCAACCGAATAATCTCTGGTTTCTCGAGTTATATTTTGATGTTCGGGATTATTGAGAAATCTCTCAGTTTGACGGGTAATATCAGCTTGAAAGTCTGTAAATCCCTCAGCATTTGCATAAATCATACTAAAAGAAATAAACAGGGAAACAAAAATTAATAAGTACTTCATATTCTACTCCATAATAAATTTTTATTTTAATCGACTAAATAATAAACAGGGTAAGTTGTCAAATATATAATTTACTAATAGTTATGCGAGGAAATTAGTTTTATTTTACTCAAGTAATTGATCATTTTTTGGAAACTTCTTCTTTAAGAGCTTGAATCTCATCTTTCAATTCTTTGATCCTGAATTCTCTGGCAATAAAGAGCTCGTGATAATGCCGCAGTTCCTGATTCTGCTTTTCCAGCTTTTCGGTTCTTTGCTGAACTAATTGCTCAAGATGGGTACGATGCTGTTCTAATTCTATTTCTTTTAGCTTGAATTCTGTGATGTCTTGAGAGATTCCATAAATTTCAAAAATCTTTCCATTATCATTATATCGTGGAAATCCCTGTGTCACAATATGATGAATAGTATTATCTGGAAAATTGATTTTCAATTTAAGATTGTTAGGTACTCCTTCACGGCATTTTTTCGCACTTTCATCAAACATCTCCCAATCATCGGGATGAATTAGGTTTTTATGTTGGTCATAATTTGGTGCATTCTTAGTAGGATCTTGACCGAAGATGGTGAACATTTGCTTTGACCAGGTCAAATTTCCGGTTTTAATATTGTAGGTCCAATATCCGATATTAGCCATATCCTGAGCTGCAAGCAAAGTTTCATTTGTTTTCTTCAATTCATCTTCAACCTGCTTTCTTTCTGTAATATCAGAAAAAATCGAAAAAGCGCCGGATGGCTGGTCACTGTCATTTTCATATATTGGAGCAGAATTAACTGATAACCAGATTGTTTTTTCAGTACGACTATCAATAAGTCCGATTAAGATATTCTGGCAGTATTTACCCTGACTTAGACTTAGGAATATTGGATCTTCTTCAATGGTAAAATCTGAACCATCTTCATGGAATGATTTCCATCTTCGAGGCTCTGGTTTTGTTCCTCTAATTTCATGCAAAGAGAAATTGAGAATTCTTTGAGCGGCTGGATTAGCATCAATTACTTCAGCATTTTGATTGAAGAACATCACACCTTCGGTGAGTGTGTCATACAGGCGATGATAATTTTCCTGACTTTTTATAAATTCCTTTTCTGCATTTTTCCGGGTTGTGATATCTGTGTTAAAACCTATAAAACGATAGGGTTTTCCATTCTCATCCCAAAGTGCTTTTCCTCTACCAGTGATCCAACGGTAATATCCATCCTTGCATAGCATGCGAAAAGTTGATTTATATACTGTAATTTTACCCGACAAATATTCTTCAACTTTCTTGTGAGCTTCATCATAATCATCAGGATGAAGCTGGTCTTCCCAGGCATGAATTGTATATGGTAGTTCATCTGGTTCATAGCCCAGCATTGTGGCAAAACGGTCGCTATGATAAGTGTAATCAGTCTTAAGATCCCAATCCCATAAGCCATCATTAGTGCCTTCCACAGCAAGCTTAAATCTTTCTTCACTGGCTTTTAATTTTTCTTCTGCCTTTTGCCGTTCAGTGATATCCCTTGCCAGTCCAAAATATACTATTTGACCCTGTATCATACATTTTGAACCAGAAACTTCCACAGCTATCTGATGACCGTCTTTGTGAATATGAATAGTCTCAAAAATAACTGATTTTCCATCCTCAGTGTTAGCCCAGAAGTCAATGAATGCATCTATTGGGAAGTTTTTATCTACCTGGTTAATGGACATTGCCAAAAACTCTTCTTTGGAATATCCCAGCAGCTTACAGGCATTTTCATTTACCTCAACAAATATTCCATTCTTATCAATAAGGAAAATGGCATCGGATGCCATTTCTATGAGATAACGATAGCGTTCTTCACTGGCAGCAAGTTTTAATTCAGCTAATTTCCTTAATGTAACATCTTGAATAACTCCCACAATTTTGATGGGTTGACCAGTTTCATTTTTATTAAGAATAGCTTTGGATATGATTATTCTTGGTTCTATTTGATCAAGTGGTTGTATTTCAAATTCAAGGTCGTAAGGTATATCTTTTGAAATCAAATCTTCCAATGCCTGGTGTACATTCTCCCGATCGGGAATGCAATTCTCTACATATTCAGTAGTTATATCAACTTTTTCAAGTGGTATTCCATAGAGAGCTTTTGCTCCCACAGAAGCCCAGAATCTTTCTTTAATAATATCATATTCCCAATTACCTACGCTCCCTATTAGTTCTGCTGTTTCATGACGTAATTTAATTATTTCCAATTCTTCCTGCAACATCTTTTGCTGAGTAATATCCCTGCCAACCGCAAAATAATCTAATAATCTGCCATTCTGCTGAAACCTACCCTTGACTTTCCACTCTATCCATTTTATACCTTCTGCACTGTTAATCCGTTCTTGATGAGATGAATAGTTTTTCTTCTCAGATATTTTACTTAAAGAATCAATTGCTTTGTCACGGTCAGCTTCTACAATGAGTGAAAGGAAATTTGTGCCTTTTAGTTCTTTAAATGTTTTCCCAAATATCTTACAATAGGCATTATTGATGAAGCGGATTCTATAATCACGCTCAAATATAATGATCAAATCTGAATGATTGTCTATAAAATACTTCAGCGTATCAATATGTTTTCTCATTTTCACCCCATTTATTTTATAATTTATTATTGTCTTTCTCGCTTCCAATGTCAACACAAATATTAATAAAAAAAGTATCAAGGATTCCCTTTTTAAGATTGATTAGTTGAATTGTTTGACTATTTGTCACTACATTCATAATTATTGTTTTGTAAAAAGAAAAAGGATATGATTATGAAACTAACTAAAACAGAAGTTAGAGTAATTGGTTCATTAATAGAAAAAGAACTAACAACTCCAGATTACTATCCCTTGAGTCTAAATGCTTTGCGTAATGCCTGCAATCAGAAATCAAATCGTGATCCAGTAATGAATGTAGATGAAGGAACTCTTATTCATACCCTTGATGAACTGCGGGAGAAGAAACTTGTGATATTTTCCAGTGGGCAGGGACAGCGAGTGATAAAGTATAAGCATAATATTGGAGAAGCTCTGAGTCTTGATCAACGTGAAATCTCCTTACTGGCAGCCCTTTTTCTGAGAGGAGCGCAAACTCTGGGTGAATTGCGATTACATACTCAAAGAATGCATGAATTTGATTCTCTCAATGAAGTTCAGCAATTTTTACAAAAACTTACTGATCGTGAAATCCCATTGGTTATGCTTTTAGCACGCCAGCTTGGGCAAAAAGAACAGCGCTATATCCATCTCCTTGATGATCAGGAAGAATTAATCGATGACGTACAAGAAATTAATGAAGAGAAACCTGAAAATGAAATTGCTGAGCTTAAAGAAAAAATTGAGCAACTGCAGGAGGAAATGATAGAATTAAAGCTTGATTATTATAATTTAAAGAAAGAACTGGGTATATCCTGATATCAAAGGAATAAAAAACTTAAGATAACAGCGAAAACTAAAGCTGGCAGCATATTGAGCACTCTAACAGGTTTTATATTCATTATTCTAATACCCATTGCTATTAATATCAACCCACCAGTAGCCGTTACCTCGTTGATGATCAATGGGTTAAAGTAATCTCCAAATAGACTGCTCAGCAATGTGAGCCCCCCCTGATAGATCACCAGCGGTATCACAGAAAACATCACTCCAATACCCAGGGTTGAAGTTAAAGCAATTGCTGCGAACCCATCAAGTAACGACTTTGCTAATAATAGGTTAGGTTTATTTCCCAAACCTTCTTCAATCGCTCCCAGTATTGTCATTGAGCCCATGCAAAATAAGAGAAAGGCAGTAATCATACCCTCTGAAAATCTATCATTACTGCTGCTAACTTTTTGCTTGATCCGATCTGTGATTTTCTCGATTACTTTCTCCAGATCAATTAATTCACCTATAATAGAACCCAATACTATGCTGAATACCAGGATCAAATAGTTTTGCGTTTTCATACCCATTGAAACTCCCAGAAATATAGTGAAAACACCAATTCCGTTAAATGCCGTCTGAGTGACCTTCTCTGGCAGTTTACGGTTCAGTAGCAAACCCAGCAAACTGCCGGCAATTACTGCCCCAGCATTGATTATAGTTCCCAACATAGTAATCTCCTTTTATGTTTTCTAAAATTCTCTACAAACACAAAAGACGCAAGTTAATTAAAATAAAATCAGATAAGTAGGATTTAAGTAGAACGTGCATAGCGGGCGGTACACCGGAAGTGGGGCGTGAACTACGTGAAGTTATAGCAGTAATTAATTTACTCAAATGCATCATATTTGTCAATTTTTGGGGAATTGACCTTTCTGAGACCTTCGTAATGGTTGACCGTTATTAACAAAAAAATATGGCAGTGCTAATTGGTATATTGGTATAGGTTTATAACCTCATTCCTTCTGATCAGCCATTGCGGAGGTGCTGGCACCATGCGCAAGGTTTTAGCTGGTGAGAATTGAACAATCGCTATAATTCCGCGAGGATGCCCGAATCGATTATATTGACAAAATCTCTTAAAACACAATATGCTCTACCTGATTTGTGATATGCAGATCAAAGGAGTAGATGAAATGTCTAATGTATATTTTCATAAAATTAATGCCAGCACTTCAATTGAAGAAGTGCAAGTAATAACAAGTGCATTACTTAACGAGATTATTGATAAAGAAAATATCTCCCTTGAGAAAAAGATACCCTTAAAGGTCCACTTTGGTGAAAAGGGTAATCATACATTTATTAAATCAGAAAACTATCAGGGCATAATAGATTTTTTGCAAAAAAGAGAAATTGAAACCTGTTATATGGAAACCAGTGTGATGTATGGTGGACAAAGGCATAATAGAGAACTGCATATTAAAACTGCTCAGGAACATGGTTTCACGCAGCTGCCGATCATCATTGCCGATGGGGAACAGGGAGAGGCATTTGCTGAAGTGGAGATCAATCAAAAAAACTTCAAAACCTGTAAGATTGGAAAGTCATTTCTGGATTATGATCAACTAATAGTCATCTCTCACTTCAAGGGTCACACTCTGGCAGGATTTGGTGGATCCATAAAGCAACTAGCAATGGGACATGCTGCTAAAGGGGGAAAGATGGCAATGCACATGGGGATCAAGCCGCATATCGTGAATCGAAAATGCATAAAATGTAATCTGTGCAAAACCAGATGCAATGAGCAGGCAATAACTATCGGAAAGAAGTCATTCATCGATCCAGAAAAATGTGTAGGTTGCGGCGCCTGCGTCTCTATATGTCCTCAGAAAGCAGTTTCGATCTTTACTTTGACGAGTATTCTCCATTTTCTCGGGATCGGCAATAATTTTCAGGAAAAAATAGTCGAATACGCACTTGCTGCTCAAAAAGGGAAAAATAATATCTATATCAATTTTGCCATGAACATCACTTCTGGCTGCGATTGTGAACCAAGAAAAATGAAAATTCTGATGGAAGATGTAGGGATATTCATTTCTACTGATCCCGTGGCAATTGATAAAGCATGTCATGATTTGATCAGGCAAAAAGGCAAGAAATTCCGCGGAGCCAGGCAGTTTGAATATGCAAAAAGTATAGGCTTAGCCCATCTTTCGAGAAACAACCGCTAAGTCATTGAAAAACAACAAACCGGTTTTAAATTTGGGTACTACAAATGAAATGAGGATTCTTTGATAATTCTATTCTCTATTGTTTTCATC
>Ga0075120_10000463_pt1 | contig 33806 bp, 35 predicted proteins | sample AntAceMetag02UKL_FD_69792 | JGI IMG/M metagenome (GOLD analysis project Ga0075120, IMG submission 69792) | Saline lake microbial communities from Ace Lake, Antarctica - Antarctic Ace Lake Metagenome 02UKL | ecosystem: Environmental > Aquatic > Non-marine Saline and Alkaline > Saline | place...
CTCTAAAATTAGCGAAGACCAATTATTTTTCTGTCAACAGCGTGGATTGTCCGCTGAAGATGCGGTATCAATGATTGTGAATGGATTTTGTAAACAGGTTTTCAAAGAGCTGCCTATGGAGTTTGCTGTTGAAGCGCAGGCTTTATTAGGTATTAGTTTAGAGGGTTCGGTGGGCTAACAAAATAATTTAGACTGGGTTATGCTTTTCTTGTAAAGCAATATAAACATAACCCAACAAAATGAATACCCAGATGTTGGGCTATATTAACGTGCCACTATGCCTGTTAATCTAACCCAACCTACACAAATAATTTAAAAAATTAAATCAGGTAAATAGAATGCTTAGCATAAAAAATCTTCATGTCAGTGTAGGTGATAAACCTATCCTTAAAGGAGTTAACTTAGAGATTAAAGCAGGCGAAATACATGCCATTATGGGACCTAATGGTTCGGGTAAAAGTACTTTATCGCATGTATTATCCGGTAAATCAGGTTATACAGTTACTGAGGGAACGGTAATTTATAAGGGCAAAGATTTGTTAGCCATGGACCCTGAAATAAGAGCGCGTGAGGGTGTGTTTCTGGCGTTTCAATATCCGGTAGAAATTCCTGGCGTGAGCAATATTTATTTATTGAAAGCAGCCTTAAATGCTATGCGTACCCACCAAGGTTTGCCTGAAGTGGATGCTTTTGATTTTTTAGCTTTGGTTAAGGATAAAGTTAAATTATTGGCAATGGACGAGAAATTTTTATATCGCTCAGTGAACGAAGGCTTTTCGGGGGGCGAGAAAAAACGTAATGAAATTTTACAGGCGGCTATTTTAGAGCCTAGCATGTGTATTTTAGACGAGACAGACTCAGGTCTGGATATTGATGCTTTAAAAATTGTTGCGGCAGGGGTGAATTCTTTACGTGCTGCGGATCGTTCATTTTTGATGATCACGCATTATCAGCGCCTTTTGGGTTATATTAAACCGGATATTGTGCATGTTTTAGCAGATGGTAGAATTGCCATGTCGGGCGGTCCTGAGTTAGCACTGGAATTAGAGGCAAGAGGCTATAACTGGATTGAAGAGCAGGTAGCATAATGAGTGCTGAGCAAGTAAGAAGTCAATATCCCGCTGAATATGCAAAAGTCGAGGTTTTATTGCCTGGCCAATCAGTCAGCTGGTTAAAAGCATTAAGAAAACAGGCACTGGATTCATTTTCTAATAGTGGATTTCCATCATTAAGAGAAGAAGAATGGCGCTATACTAATGTTTCAGCCATTGAGAAAAAACTCTTTAGCCCTGTCACGCATGCGGAAATTGGTGCTGTCGATACTGATTGGTTAAATGCCTATCGTCTTGAAAATTCCTGGACTATTGTTTTAGTGGATGGGCATTTTTCTGCTGCATTATCCGATTTAGATGGCTTGTCTGATAGCGTTCGTGTGCTGGATATGGCGAGTGCTTTAGAGCAATGTCCAGGCGAGCTAGAGAATTATTTTGGTCTCGCAGTGAGTCATGAGCAGCATAGTTTTGTCGCTTTTAATGCGGCATGGTTTACCGATGGTTTGTTTATTCATGTCCCAGCCAACGAGGTTCTAGGTAAACCCGTACAAGTTATACATGTCGTGACTCAAGCTGATTATATGGCTAATACACGCCATATTATTGCTGTTGATGAGATGGCACAGGCTGAAGTGATAGAAACTTTTATCGGTTGTGATGATGCGTATTTATCGGCTACGGTAATGGAAGTTTTTATTGGTAAAAATGCCGATTTAACTTTATATAAACTGCAATTGGAAGGTGAAAAAGCCTATCATTTTGGCGGCACTTACGTTAAACAGGCAGCTGATGCCCGATTCAAGCATCATAATTTTGCTTTTGGCGGCTTGTTAGCCAGAAACGATATACGTACTGATTTAGAGCAAGCAGCTGAATGTGAATTAAATGGCTTATTTCTGGGAATTAAACGCCAACATATCGATAATCATACACGTATCAATCATCTCAAGCCTCATGCAATCAGCCGTGAATTATACAAAGGAGTGTTAGATCAACGTGCGCGCGGTGTTTTTCAAGGGCGGGTTGTGGTGGCTGAGCAAGCACAAAAAACCAGCTCGGAGATGAATAACCGTAATTTATTATTGTCTAATGATGCAGAAGCTGATACCAAACCACAATTAGAAATTTATGCCGATGATGTGAAGTGTGCACATGGTGTCACGGTTGGACAATTAGATGAGCAATCAATTTTCTATTTGCAATCCCGTTGTGTGGATAATGAAACGGCCAGAAATATACTGACCTTTGCATTCGCCAATGAGATGGTTGAAAAGATTAAAATTAAAGATTTACATGATCAGATTTTAGAGCAATTATTGGCTAGATTTCCGCAAACAGGTATTCAGCAAGAGTGGTTGTAGTTATATACTAATCAAGCTGGAAATTTGATGATCGAAAAGAGTAACTTTATTGATAAATGACGCATTATTGAAATGGAACGATGAGATCAAGACTATGTTGATGCAGAGCTTCCTATTTATATTCATTTTGGATATGTTCATAGGTTGTCGCGATTTAAAAAAAGAAGGTTATAACGCTGTTGAATTTTCATCGGAAGGGAATGATGAGATGGATTCAGCTTTCTTTCCGATGCAGATTGGCAAAGCGTAGCTCTTAAGGCATTTGTTTTGTCAAAACGGTGATGATTCTGAGTTTGAGGCTGTGCTCAAGCTATAATATTAAAAGAGCTAGAATATTGCCGCTAAGGGTGATTCACAATATTTGTTTATGCTGTGTGATTTTCTTTAAGCTGATATCATAAATATAAATTTTAGAAAAAAATGACTAACTTCCCCGTAGAAAAAATCCGCGCAGATTTTCCAATTTTAAAAGAGAAAATCCGTAATAAACCTTTAGTCTATCTGGATAATGCTGCTAGTTGCCAAAAACCGCAACAAGTGATTGATAGCATAGTACATCTTTATAGCCACGAATATGCCAATGTGCATCGTGGTGTGCATACACTTAGTGTTAAAGCGACTGATCGCTATGAAGGAGCACGCGAAAAAGTAAAAGACTTTATTAATGCGCAAAGCACTAAAGAAATTATTTTTGTCCGCGGAGCTACCGAGGCAATTAATTTGGTTGCACAAACTTTCGGTAAGACCAATATTAAAGCGGGTGATGAAATCCTGATCACTGCGATGGAGCATCATTCTAATATTGTGCCTTGGCAGATGCTATGTAAAGAGACAGGTGCTGTTTTAACAGTTGCACCTATCGATTTAAATGGGGAGCTAATTTTTGCAGATTTTGAAAAATTAATTAGCGATAAAACTAAATTGGTTTCCGTGGTGCATATGTCTAATGCACTGGGTACAATTAACCCTGTTGAAAAGATTATCGCTGCTGCAAAAGCTAAAAATATCCCTGTTTTATTGGATGGAGCGCAAGCGATTCCGCATATGTCTGTAGATGTGCAAAATTTAGATTGTGACTTTTATGTGTTTTCTGGGCATAAACTGTATGCGCCATCGGGTATTGGTGTTCTTTATGGTAAACAAGATTTATTAGAAGCTATGCCTCCTTATCAAGGTGGTGGCGATATGATTCGCAAAGTCACTTTTACTGAGACGGAATACAATACACTACCTTATAAATTCGAGGCGGGTACGCCAAATATTGCTGATGTTGTTGGTTTAGGTGCGGCCGTTGATTATCTTAATGAAATCGGCATGGATAATATTGCAGCTTATGAGGCGGAATTATTAAAATATGCGACGGAGAAGGCAAGACAAATTAAAGGTCTGCGCATTATTGGGGATAATAATAATAAGGGCGCGATTATATCCTTTGTCTTAGATAAAATTCATCCTCATGATATTGGTACGATGCTGGATAGTTTAGGTATCGCTGTACGTGCTGGGCATCATTGTGCAATGCCTGTCATGGACTTTTTTGAAGTTCCTGCAACCGCGCGTGCTTCATTTGCCATGTACAATACTAAAGAAGAAGTTGATATCTTAATGGCAGGTATTGAAGACTTAATTAAAATTTTTGGCTAGCAGCCTGAAGAAAAACCGAGAAAAATATGTTTGATGATTTACGCGACCTTTATCAGGAGGTTATTTTTGACCATAATAGAAATCCACGCAATTTCCACATTATGGAAGATGCAGATCGTAAAGTAGAAGGTTTTAATCCTTTATGCGGTGATCGCCTGACCTTATTTTTAAAAATGGATGGCGATAGAATTATAGATGCGAGTTTTCAAGGTTCCGGTTGTGCTATTTCGACAGCCTCTGTTTCATTGATGACGGAAATTGTCAAAGGCAAAACAGAAGCTGAAGCTGAAAATTTGTTTAAGCAGTTTCATGAAATGACTACAGGCAAAGAAGAACAGATAAATCTTGAAGCGATCGGCAAGTTAGCAGTTTTAGCAGGAGTGCGTGAATACCCTGCCAGGGTGAAATGTGCGACGTTGGCCTGGCATACTTTAGATGCCGCTTTAAAAAATGAGCAGGACTCTATTTCTACTGAATAGGCTTAATATAGAACGGACTTTAATCCACTTGCAGTGTTTGCGTATCGTTTCAGAGTATTAGCGGATTATTACTGCTCTAGCTTTTTTCATTAAAATTATGCACAACTATATCGGTAAGCTCGCTGTTTTACATAACGAGCCATATGAATTAGCTTTGTCTCAAGCCCTTTCTTCTCGTTTATCTGTACCTCTTTATCATTCAATTGATGACAAAATTCCCGAAGATTTTTTTTTAAGCTGGCGAGATGGCTGCTTAAAACTTCTGGATAAAGGGCTGCTTAAAAAGGGAGGTTTAACGGTTGAAATTGAACCAAGGCAAGGAGAGCAGCGATCATGGCCAGCACCAAAGGAGGGGGCTTTGGCTCAGGCAATCGGACGAAAAACCAGAACAGTGGTCGATGCGACTACAGGTTGGGCACAAGATAGTTTGCATATTTTTCGCATGGGCTATGAACTAAGCTGTATTGAACGCTCGCCGGTGATGCTGGAATTACTGAAAGATGCTTTGCAGCGTTTAGAACGTCTAGATTGGGTGACAAAATTAGCATTGCCTGTTCCAAAACTGTTGCCTGGTGATGCGATAGATATTTTAGCACAATTAGCCGACTCGCCTGATTGTGTCTATATAGACCCCATGTTCCCCGCTAAACGTAAAAAATCCGCTTTACCCAAAAAAGCAATGTTGATCTTACGTGATTTACTCGGCGATGATATGGACAGGGAAGCATTGTTTGAAGTCGCATGGCAAGCAACGGCAAAAAAGGTGGTGGTTAAAAGCCCTGACTATGCATTACCATTAGGCGGTAAACCAACGCAAAGCTTTAAAAGTAAGTTGCTTAGATATGATGTTTATATAAAAAACTAAAAAGAGGAAAACATGTCTGAATGGATTGATGTTGTAGCGGAAAATGCTCTGGCGGTTGGTGAGCACATTGTGATGGATGTCGATGGTATTGAAGTAGTCATTTTTAAATTAGAAGATGGGTTTTACGCTTTGGAAGATATTTGTACGCATGATGGTGCTGAGATTGCCAGTGGAGAGATAGATGGTGATGAAATTATCTGCCCTCGGCATGGAGCCCGATTTTGTATTAAAACAGGTGAAGTGAGATCTGCACCTGCTTATGAAGATATTCCGACTTTATCGGTAAAGGTTGAGAGCGGACGTATAAAGGTCAGGGATACTCGTTGGGATTAGCCTAAGATTAATCAGCGCAGCCTTTGTAAATTATATTTGTGAATAGCTGAATATAATTTTGCAACCTATCCTGTTTGGTCTAAAAGCAATACTCCTGTTGAATTATTTGTGTGTCTAATCCGCGTTTGAAATAGTATATAATAAATCCCAATTTTCAATAGCTGGTATGTCAGAGTAAATATAAATTCAATGCAAGAAATAAATCCGATTAACAATAAAATAAATGATTTAAAACATCGTACCGAAACTCTCAGGGGGTATCTTTGACTACGATGTTAAAAGTGAGCGTTTGATAGAAGTTTTACGCGAACTAGAAAATCCTGAAATATGGAATAACCCAGAGCAGGCACAGGCTTTAGGAAAAGAGAGGGGACAATTAGAAACGGTAGTCGATACTATTTGTGAGTTGGAGGAAGGCTTAAGCGATGCTGCTGAATTGCTGGAGATGGCAGTTGCCGAAGCGGATGAAGAAACCATCGATACGGTTATTGACGATTTAGCTGGTTTTGAAGCACAGGTTAAAGGTTTAGAGTTTCGACGCATGTTTTCCGGCGAAATGGATGCTAATCATGCGTTTTTAGATATACAATCAGGCTCAGGTGGTACGGAAGCTCAGGATTGGGCTGCAATGATTGAGCGTATGTACTTGCGCTGGGGTGAGCGCAAGGGGTTTAAAACCGAGTTAATCGAGGAATCACAAGGCGAGGTGGCCGGGATTAAAAGTGCGACTATTAAATTCGAAGGTGATTATGCTTTTGGCTGGTTACGCACCGAAACAGGGGTACATCGCCTGGTTAGAAAATCGCCTTTTGATTCGGGTAATCGTCGTCATACTTCCTTTGCTTCCGTATTTGTCTCTCCTGAGATAGATGATGATATTGAAATAGATATTAACCCAGCTGATTTGCGTATTGACGTTTATCGTGCCAGTGGTGCGGGTGGGCAGCATGTGAATAAAACTGAGTCGGCAGTTCGTATTACCCATATTCCAACTAATACTGTTGTTCAGTGTCAGAATGATCGTTCTCAGCATAAGAATAAAGATACAGCTATGAAGCAGCTGAAATCCAGGCTGTATGAGTTAGAGCTACGTAAGCGTAGTGAATCACAGCAAGCTGTGGAGGACAATAAATCCGACATAGGCTGGGGTAGTCAGATTCGCTCTTATGTATTAGATCAATCGCGAATTAAAGATTTACGCACTAATGTCGAAACTGGCAATACACAAGCGGTACTTGATGGTGATTTAGACCAGTTTATCGAAGCCAGTTTAAAGAGTGGTTTGTAAAAATAATCAAAACTTGTATACCTTAGATAGGCAAAGAGAGCAATACACTGGAAATAGTCACGTTGAGTCTTTACCCCTATTACAAAACAAAAAATTAATCATTTATAAAATTAAAAATGTCAGAATTAGAACACGATGAACAAGAGCAAATTAAACAACGCCGTACAAAATTAACTGCACTACGTGAAAATGGTGCGATTGCTTTTCCTACTGATTTCCGCCGTAATGTCATTGCGGGCGAACTGATTGCTGAATATAACGCAAAAACACAAGAAGAGCTAGAAGCAGACCCAGTGCGTGTTAAATTAGCGGGCAGGCTCATGACACGACGCATAATGGGCAAAGCAAGTTTTGCGCATATTCAGGATATGTCAGGAAAAATCCAGCTTTATGTGACTCGTGATAACTTGCCTGAAGGTTTTTATAATGAGCAGTTCAAAAAGTGGGATATTGGCGATATTCTTGGAGCGGAAGGCGTTTTATTTAAAACCAAGGTTGGTGAACTCAGTGTCAAGATTGATGATATTCGTTTATTAACCAAATCGTTACGCCCTTTGCCTGAGAAGTTTCACGGTATTGCAGATCAGGAAATTAAATACAGGCAGCGTTATCTGGATTTGATTATGAGCGATGAATCGCGAAATACTTTTTTGATGCGTTCAAAAATTGTTGCCTATATCCGCCAGTTTCTACTTGAAAGGCAATTTCTTGAAGTCGAAACGCCGATGATGCAGGCGATTCCTGGTGGTGCGACAGCGCGTCCTTTCGAGACTTTTCATAATGCTCTGGATTTGGGAATGTATCTACGTATAGCACCAGAACTTTATTTAAAACGTCTGGTTGTCGGTGGTTTTGAAAGAGTATTTGAAATCAACCGAAATTTCCGTAATGAAGGTTTATCAACTCGACATAACCCTGAATTCACTATGCTGGAGTTTTATCAGGCATATGCTGAATACGGAGAATTAATGGATCTGACAGAAGCCATGTTAAAAGGGCTCGCGGAAGATGTTGTCGGCCAGGCGATAATAACTTATCAGGGTGAACACTATGATTTTTCTAAGCCTTTTGAGCGTATGACGGTATTTGATTCGATTCTACACTTTAATCCTGACTTGGCTCCGAGCGATATTGATAGCCGTGAAGCGGCAGTAAAAGTAGCTGAAAATCTGGGGATCCCAGTCAAAGACAGTTATGGTTTGGGTAAAATACAGATAGAAATATTTGAGAAAACTGTAGAAAGCCGATTAATGACCCCTACATTTATTACTGCTTATCCCGTTGAAGTTTCTCCTCTGGCAAGACGAAATGATGATGATCCTCATGTTACCGACCGGTTTGAGTTTTTTGTAGGTGGGCGAGAAATTGCCAATGGTTTTACTGAGTTAAATGATTCCGAAGATCAGGCGGAGCGCTTTATGCAGCAGGTGCAGGAAAAAGAAGCTGGAGATGATGAAGCGATGCACTTTGATGCCGATTATATTACCGCTTTAGAGCATGGTATGCCACCAACTGCGGGTGAAGGAATTGGAATAGACCGTTTGGTTATGCTGTTTACCGATGCGCCCTCTATTCGTGATGTCTTATTATTTCCTCATATGCGCCCTAAAATTTAATAGCAAGCTAGTTTGGTGCTTGTTGTAAAAAGCCTCTATCGAGGCTTTTTACTTTTAGACATTAATGAGCCTTAGCCGCGATTTGTTCAGCGCGTTTTTCACTGGCATGTTCAATTTTTGAGAAAACTCTAAGTATGTCAGTCGCTGATAGTATTCCTACTAGCTTATTTTTATTATCGACTACAGGTAATGCACCAATTCTGTTTTCTGCCATCAAGGCCGCAGCTTTAGACGCGTATGTGTCAGGTTGAACGGTAATGACGCCACGGTGCATTATGTGAGTCACTTTTTTTGGTAGCACGTGTAATTCAGTTGTGCCTTCGGCTGCAATTGAGCTGGAATTGCTTTTTGGCCCCAGCGCTTTATACAGGTCTCTATCTGAAACGATGCCTACCACTTTGCCTTTTTCTACTACCGGTAAGTGGCGTACTTTCTCGTAATGTATCAGGAAAAAGACGCGGTCTATCATGTCTTGCGGCTCTACCGTAAATACTTTTTGGGTCATTAAATCTTCAACACGCATGTGTTTATCTCTCCTCATAATTATTATTTAGTCGCACAGAATAGGCAGTTATACGTAATTTTACAAGAGTTATATTATCGAATGTTATAAAATAGGCGGTTATGTTAATTTGAAATGAACTGAAAAACGCAAGTAAACAGTCGGTTTTTAGTTAAATGTTTTTAGCGGCAGCTATTGGAGTCAAATATGCGCGTTATTCTGTTAGGTAGTCCTGGTTCTGGTAAAGGTACTCAGGCACAATTTATAGCTGAGAAATATGCTATTCCGCAAATATCAACCGGTGATATGTTGCGCACTGCTGTCCGAGAAGGTACAGAACTAGGTAAAGCAGCAAAAAAAATTATGGATGAGGGAGGTTTAGTATCAGATGAAATTATTTTGGGATTGATTAAGGATCGGATTATCCAGGCAGATTGTGCTAATGGATTTTTATTAGATGGCTTTCCGCGTACTATTGCTCAGGCAGAAGGTTTGTTAGCAATGGATGTACAGATAGATCATGTTTTAGAAATTGCAGTTGCCGATGATGAGATTATTAAACGTATGAGCGGTCGACGCGTACATCTGGAGTCGGGGCGTACTTACCATATCGAGTTTAATCCTCCTAAAGTAGTAGATAAGGATGATGTAACCGGGGAACCTTTAATTCAGCGGGATGATGATAAGGAAGCAACAGTAAAAAAACGTTTAAATATATATCATCAGCAAACACAGCCTCTGGTCGGTTTTTATCTTAATATGGCTGATCAGGGAAAAGTACAGTTTGCCACGATTACAGGCGTAGGTGCTGTAGCAGATATTACCGCTAAGGTTTATAGCGCATTAGCATAAGGTCAGGGAGTTAGTTGTAGTGGATATTTTAAGTTCAAAAATTTTTCAAGATTTTAAGCAACAGGGCTTAATTACTGATCATTTAGGAGCTGATACTCGAGTATCGGCTATTGTCCCTGCTGAAGCGGCTGGACAGGGAGACCTGGTTTTTGTTGAACATGAAAAATATCTACCATCGGTTTTGACTGCAGGTATAGCTGCAATTGTAACGACACAGGCAATAGCCGAAAAGATACAACTTGATAATACCGCTATTCTATTGGCTCCAAATGTGCGTATGGCAATGGCATATATACGCCAAAAATATGTTGATCGCGATGTGTACAACTCAGAGTGGGGACGTATCCATGCTACAGCGGTAATACATGAGTCAGTGTTAGTGCCTGATGATGCTGTTATCGGCCCAGGTGTAGTAATAGGTAGAGATGTACAGTTGGGTTCTGCTATTGTTATTATGGCCAATGCAGTGATTGAATTTGATGCTGTAATTGGTGCTCGAACGGTTATCTACTCGAACTGCGTAGTGTCATATGCTTGCCATATTGGAGAAGACTGTATTTTAAAAGCAGGCTGTATTATTGGTAGCGATGGCCAGGGGTTTGCCCAAGATGAGCAATTCCATCATCATCGCATTCCACAAACGGGTCGAGTTGTTATTGGGAATAAGGTTGTAATTGGTTCGGTTACGACCATAGATCGAGCAACTTATACTGAAACAAAAGTACATGATGGCTGTATTATAGATGCACAATGCCATTTAGCCCATAACGTGATTATTGAAGATGACTGTATTCTGGTTGCTCAGACTGGGATAGCGGGTTCGAGTCACTTTGGGAAACGCGTGATTGCATCGGGACAGACGGGGGTTCTGGATCATGTGCATATTCCTGATGACACCATGTTGCTACATAGAGCAGGTGTGCATAGCAGCATCAAAGAATCAGGCATTTATGCCTATGGTCCCGCGCAACCTTTTAAGAAATATACAAAAAATATAGCTATTTTTCAACGTTTAAGTGAAGTATGGACGCGCTTGAAGAGATTAGAAAAGCAAGTCGCCGAACTTTCTAAATAATAACGGTACGGATTATATGTCAGCAAAAACTTTATATGACAAACTTTGGGATGATCATGTTGTTTCTACGGAAGAGGATGGTTCCTCGCTTATCTATATAGATAGGCAATTGATTCATGAAGTGACGTCACCACAGGCTTTTGAGGGATTGCGGATTGCAAATAGAATACCCTGGCGTACGGCACGCAATTTAGCTGTTGCAGATCATAATGTACCCACAACAGATAGAAGTGTGGGTATTGCTGATCCTGTTTCTCGCTTGCAAGTCGAGACGCTGGAAAAAAATTGTGCTGAATTTGGTATTACCGAATTTGATATGTCAGATATACGTCAGGGAATTGTGCATGTTGTAGGTCCTGAGCAAGGTGCTACCTTACCGGGTATGACGATTGTTTGTGGAGATTCTCATACCTCGACACATGGTGCTTCAGGTGCACTTGCCTTTGGTATAGGAACTTCAGAAGTTGAACATGTTTTAGCAACACAGTGTTTGACTCAAAAAAAATCCAAAAATTTTTTAATTAAGGTCAATGGTTATGTTGGCGCAGGCATAACAGCCAAAGATATAGTATTGGCGATTATTGGTGAAATTGGCACGGCCGGAGGTACAGGTTATGCTATCGAGTTTGCTGGAACAGCGATTACTGAGCTATCGATGGAAGGACGCATGACGGTATGTAATATGGCCATAGAAGCTGGGGCACGAGCAGGTTTGATTGCTGTAGATGATATAACTATAGATTATTATCGTGATAGATTCTATGCACCAAAAGGTGAGCATTGGTTTATGGCGGCAAGATTATGGCAAGATTTGCATTCAGATCTAGGTGCTAAGTTTGATAAAGTCGTGGAAATAGAGGCCAGTTCGATTAAGCCGCAAGTAACCTGGGGTACTTCGCCTGAAATGGTTGTTGCAATCGATGCAAAGGTTCCCAACCCTGTCGATGAATTTGACTTGGTAAAGCAGCAAAGTATACAAAATGCACTGCAATATATGGGCTTAGAAGCGGGGCAGGCCATTACTGATATAGCAATTGATAAGGTCTTTATTGGTTCTTGTACTAATTCAAGAATTGAAGATTTACGGGCCGCGGCGAGCGTGGTTGAAGGTAAGCAACGCGCCGATAATGTTAAATTAGCATTAGTTGTACCCGGCTCAGGTCTGATCAAGCAACAAGCTGAACAAGAAGGTCTGGATAAAATTTTTATTGCAGCTGGTTTTGAGTGGCGTGAACCAGGGTGTTCCATGTGTCTGGCAATGAATGCGGATAAATTAGCAGCAGGGGAGCGATGTGCTTCTACTTCGAACCGTAATTTTGAAGGTCGACAAGGTTATGGGGGGCGAACCCATCTAGTAAGTCCCGCAATGGCAGCCGCAGCAGGTATTGCCGGACATTTTGTTGATGTAAGAGACTGGGCGTAAGGATAAAGAATTATGCAAGTATTTAAAAAATTAACTGCAACAGTTATACCTCTGGATAGAGCAAATATTGATACCGACGCGATTATTCCAAAACAATTTTTAAAATCAATTCGTCGTGCTGGTTTCGGTCCGTATTTATTTGATGAGTGGCGTTATCAAGATATTGGTGAGCCAGAAATGGATTGTAGTCAGCGACCATTAAAACAGGACTTTATCTTGAATAATGTAGATTATCAAGGTGCAGAGATATTATTAACACGTGAGAATTTCGGTTGTGGATCTTCACGCGAGCATGCGCCATGGGCTCTGGAAGACTACGGTTTTCGTGCGATTATTGCGCCGAGTTATGCCGATATTTTTTATAATAACTGCTTTAAAAACGGTATCTTGCCAATTGTATTAACTACAGAGCAAGTGGATCAGTTATTTCGGCAAGTGCACCCCGGCTATCAATTAGATATTGATTTAGATGCGCAAACGATTACAACACCGACTGGCCAAGAGATTTTTTTTGATGTTGACGCAAGCAGAAAATATCGTTTATTTAATGGTCTGGATGATATCGCTTTAACCTTGTTGCAGGCGGATAAAATAATAGCTTACGAAGAAGAACGTGTGAAACGCGCTCCGTGGTTATTTGTTTAAATTTAATAAGAAAAAGGTTTACATGTAAATGATACACAAAATTGCAATATTACCAGGTGATGGTATAGGTCCTGAAATTGTTGCTGAAGCCATTAAGGTATTGGAATACCTTAATTCAGATATGGATCTGGGCCTGGAATTTGAACGTGGTTTGATTGGCGGGGCGGCATATGATGCGACAGCAACACCATTACCAGTTGCAACAGTTGAATTGGTAAAAAAGGCAGATGCTATCCTGTTGGGGGCGGTAGGTGGTTATAAATGGGAATCACTAGATATTTCCTTGCGCCCGGAAAAAGGATTATTAGGGTTACGTTCTGAACTACAATTATTTTCTAATTTACGTCCTGCGATTCTTTATCCTCAATTAGCGGATGCTTCGACACTTAAACCTGAGATTGCCTCTGGTCTGGATATAATGATAGTTCGCGAATTAACAGGCGGGCTTTATTTTGGTCACCCGCGAGGTGTCAGAATTCTGGATAATGGTGAAAGGCAAGGTTATAACACGCTTGTTTATAGTGAATCTGAAATTCGACGTATTGCGCATTCAGCATTTAAAATTGCTCAAAAAAGAGATCGACGCCTGTGTTCTGTTGATAAAGCGAATGTTCTGGAATGTACCGAATTATGGCGTGAAGTCATGACTGAAGTTGGCAAAGAGTACCTTGATGTAGAACTGACTCATATGTATGTCGATAACGCCTCTATGCAACTAGTACGCGCGCCTAAGCAGTTTGATGTGATGGTTACTACCAATATGTTTGGTGATATTTTATCTGATACAGCATCCATGCTGACGGGGTCAATTGGTATGTTACCATCCGCTTCGCTGGATATTAACGGCAAAGGAATGTATGAACCTATTCATGGTTCTGCTCCAGATATTGCCGGGCAAGGAATTGCTAATCCCTTAGCAACTATTTTATCAGCAGCAATGATGCTACGTTATACCTTTAATCTTGGTGTTGCGGCAGGTAGCATTGAACAAGCAGTGAACGATGCCCTGAATACAAATGTACGTACTGCAGATATTTATTCAGAGGGCATGCAAAAAGTGAGTACTTCAGAAATGGGTGATGCAGTGATTAAAGCGTTAACAGTGAGACAACAATGACAAAAAAATATAATATTGCTATCGTAGGTGCTACAGGTGCGGTAGGTGAGGCGATGATTTCTATTCTGGAAGAAAGAAAATTTCCTGTGGATAATGTTTATGCCCTGGCCAGTGAACGTTCAGTAGGTAAGCGTATCTCTTTCAACGGAGGATCTCTTAGCGTCCAGGATTTAGCTGAATTTGATTTTTCCAAAGCGGATATAGGTTTATTTTCAGCGGGTGCTTCGCTGTCAGAAGAATACGCACCTAAGGCTGCTGCTGCAGGTTGTGTGGTGATTGATAATACTTCACAGTTTCGTTATGACAAAGATATACCTTTAATAGTTCCTGAAGTTAACCCTGAAAGAATTGCAGATTATAAGGCGCGAGGTATTATTGCAAATCCAAACTGTTCAACCATCCAGATGCTGGTTGCGTTAAAACCTATATATGATGCCGTGGGTATAGAGCGCATTAATGTTTGTACTTATCAGGCGGTTTCTGGTTCAGGTAAAGAAGCAATTGAAGAAGTTGTTAGTCAGACGGCACAATTGTTAAATGGTAAACCGGTACAGACTAAAGTTTACCCTAAGCAAATTGCATTTAATGTACTACCACAGATTGATGTGTTTATGGAAAATGGCTATACCAAAGAAGAGATGAAAATGGTATGGGAGACTAAGAAAATTTTGGGTGATGATCGTATTCTGGTGAATCCGACTGCTGTACGTGTTCCTGTTTTTTATGGTCATTCTGAAGCAATTCATATAGAAACACGTGACAAAATCAGTGTCGAAAAAGTACGTGAAATTTTAGCTGCATCACCTGGAATTACAGTAATGGATGAACGGGTTGACGGTGGTTATCCGACTGCTGTTACTGAGTCTTCAGGTAATGATGATGTGTTTGTCGGGCGTATCAGAGAAGATATTTCTCACGAAAAAGGTATAGACTTGTGGGTTGTTGCGGATAATGTGCGCAAAGGAGCAGCATTGAATAGTGTGCAAATTGCGGAAGAGCTAGTAAAAAATTACATCTAGTCTAGTATTAATCATATATCTGACTTAATATGGGAAATCTATAGTGGAAAAATTGTGAGTAGGAGAATGCCTTGCGTAAACTGACTAAAACCATAGTAATTGTGTCTTTAATGGCTCCAATGGCAGCGCATTCTTTAGGTGTTGGTGAAATCAAACTACATTCAGGTTTAAATCAAAAGCTAAATGCTGAAATAGCCTTATCTTTAAGTACTGGTGAACATATTGATGATATTCAGGTTATCCTGGCTACGCCAGATGAATTTGAAAAATTAGGTATAGCCTGGAGTTTTTTTATATCCAAGGTCAAATTCAAGCCTATTGTAAAAGCTAATGGTAAAACTGTTATTCAAGTGACTTCTGATCAGATTTTGCAAGAACCTATACTGGATTTTTTAGTAGAAGTCAGTTGGCCTAGTGGTGATATATATAAAGAGTATACGGTTTTAATCGATCCCCCTGTTGTTTATGACCAAGGCATAACTGATAACCCGGCTGTGTCAGCAGTTCCCCCCCCCAAAAGCATTAATTATGCTGATCCTGAGCCTGATCCTGAGCCCGCCGTCAGCCAATATGATTTTAGTAGCTTAGCAGTAAAGGATGAGTATGGGCCCACTAACAGAAACGATTCTTTGTGGAAAGTAGCTGAAAAAGTTAATCAGTATGCTGATGTTTCTGTACAGCAAATGATGATGGCTTTGTATAAAGCAAACCCGGCAGCATTCTATAAGAATAATGTAAATGCTTTAATGGCGGAAAAAACATTAAAAATTCCTGAAAAAGCTGAGATTCTTAAGTTATCTAAAGCACAGGCTAGTAGCCAGTTTTATAGACAGATGGCCGCCTGGGAAGCTAGTGAACCAGAGCCTGTCATGGTATCTGAGCCTGAACCTCAGATACAAGAAGCGGGAGATACCAGCACCAAGTTAACACTGGTATCACCTAGCGAAGAAGCTATTAGCCAGTCAGCGGCTCTAACAGCAAATGCCACTGAGACGGAAAATTTAGCTACTGAAAATGTGCAACTGCAGGAAAGGCTGGCTAATCTGGAAAAACAATTTGCCATCATGCAAGAAATGATGGCTATTAAAGATCAGCAACTGGCAGCGATGCAAAATGCACAGCTTGCACTAGAGGTAAGCTCTGATACGAGTTTAAATCAGGACATTTCGGGTAATACAGATGAACTGGATGAACAGGAAAATCCAGAGACAGCAATTGATAAACCAAGTATATCGATAGAGCCTATTGTACAGACTGGACAAGATAGCAATAGCCGGGACATTACTGCGAAAATAGTTCCATCTACTAATGAAATGCAACAGACTTCTGTCGATAAAGAGCAGGTTGATAAAGATTCCGGACTTAATTATTTTTACTTAGGTACTGGTCTTCTGGTTCTTTTGGGGTTTAGCTGGTTACTTGGGCGTAAACGTAAGACAGAGGAAGAAATTAATAAAAATAGTATTTTTTCTTCTGCAAGTGAAACGTCAGCTACAGGGACACAGCAAAAAATAACGCCTACTGAGTTAGACAAAAAAACCTCTTATGATGTTGACGCAATAGGTGAAAGCTCTTTTTTAAGTGAATTTACAACCGGTGATTTTGATGTATTTGAATCCGATCATGCAGAAGTTGACCCTAGTTCAGAAACCGATGTATACCTTGCCTATGGTCGATATCAACAAGCTGAAGCATTGATGCGTCACGCTATTGCAGATCATCCTGAGAATGATGAATATAAATTAAAACTACTGGAAATCTTTTACGCAAGTGAAAATGGAGGTGGCTTTGAGAATTATGCAAATGAGTTAGTTGTCTTAGGAAAACAAACGGATTTTACTTTTTGGTCTAAAGTTTCAGGAATGGGTAATGAACTTATTCCAGATTCTGTTTTATTTTCAACCAGTCAGGGCGAGGCAAAATTTAAAGTGACTGATGCGCCTGCTGATGAGCACTTAAATGCATCAAATAATATTACTAATGATGTTGGGTCAGTTACTGAGTCTATGTCTATGCTGGATAGTAAAGATAGTAAAGATAGTAAAGATAGTAAATCAACTGATGCTAATTTTGACTTAGGTTTTATATCTTTAGAAGATAGTGCTGATACCAATAATCAGGTGAATTTAGATCAGGTAGATACCAAAGAAATAGAGCACGATATTGAAAGTATTGATTTTGATTTAAGCCAGTTTGAATCTATAGAAACTGCGGATAATAAAGAACCAAATCTAGTTCACGACTTAGAAACCATTGATTTTAATAGCAGTGATATGAGTGAGCCGAAAAATGAACCAGAGACACCCGCTTCAGTAAGACTAGCTGAAAATAATGACTTTGATTTTGACTTTGATTTTGATGAGGTTTCAGCTGCACCAGGTATTGAAACAATTGGTTCAGTTAAAAATGTTTCAGAAGTTTCAGATTTAACAGATATGGATGAATTTGAGACAAAAATAGATTTGGCTAAAGCTTATATTGATATGGGGGATGAAGCGGCAGCAAAATCGATTGCTCAAGAAGTACTGGCACAGGGTAATGACGTGCAAAAACTTGAAGCACAGACCATTATAGATAGATTAACTTAGAATAAATCTGGCATAAAAAAAGCCCCTTATTGATATGTCAACAAGGGGCTTTTATTTTTTTTAATAAGAATAAAAATTAAGCAGCAATACTGACAGCCCCTTTTAATTTTTTCATAGCATTTTTTTCCAATTGCCTAATACGTTCAGCTGACACGTTATAACGTTCTGCCAGTTCGTGTAAGGTCAACTTTTTTTCTGTTAGCCAGCGACTGGCTACGATGTCCTGGCTACGTTCATCCAGACCCTGTAAGGCATTGCTTAAAAGTGTTTCTTTATGTCCTTGCCAGTCAGCGTTTTCCAGTAGTATTGCTGGATCCGCATTGTGCTGTTGCAAATAAGAAACAGGTGAACTATAAGACTCTTCGCTGCTACTCGATTCAGGCAGATCAAACGCCATATCTTTACCATCCAGGCGCGTTTCCATTTCGTAAACGGTTTTAATGTCTACATCGAGATTTGCAGCTATAGCTTCAGCTTCATCTTTAGAGAGCCAACCGAGTTGTTTCTTGGATTTTCTTAAGTTAAAAAAAATCTTCCGTTGCGACTTGGTAGTAGCAACTTTGACTATACGCCAGTTTTTAATAACGTATTCATGTATTTCAGCTCGAATCCAGTGCACAGCAAAAGAAACCAGTCGTACGCCTAATTCAGGGTCAAAGCGCTTTACTGCTTTCATTAGACCAATATTACCTTCTTGAACGATATCGTTCATAGGTAAACCGTAGCCATTGTATCCACGTGCTACATGGGCAACAAAGCGTAAATTTGCCATAACAAGTTGCTTCGCAGCTTCAAGATCCTCATTGTCTCTATAGAGGATGGCAAGCGCTCGCTCTTCTTCAGCATTTAATTTATTAGTTTGACCAACCACATTTAGATAAGAATCAAAGTTCTTAGCTGTTAAGGTAATAGGTAAGGCTAATGAATTAGGCATTAAGGACTCCAATAATTAAACATAGATTGATTTTAGCACTCAATGAGTAAGAGTGCTAATAAAAATAAAATATTTGTGAATAGTTTCATGGAAATTAACTAAGATAGAGTAAAATAAGCGCATCAATAAAACACTATGAGAATGTAATGGATAATAAATTATTAGAAATACTGGCCTGTCCGATTTGTAAAAGCCCGTTAATTTACGACAAAAGCGCACAGGAACTTATTTGTAAAGCAGACCGCCTTGCTTTTCCGGTAAGAGATGATATTCCGGTTATGCTTGAAGACGAAGCAAGAACCTTAAGTAGTGAAGAAGTTCAACAATTATAATGAATTGCGAGTTTAAGGTTGTTATTCCTGCCAGATATGGATCTTCCAGATTACCAGGAAAGCCCTTAATAAATATCGCTGGAAAAGCGATGGTTCTTCATGTCTGTGACCGGGCTAAAGATGCAGGAGCTATACAGATAGTTGTTGCAACTGATGATGCAAGAATATTCGACGCAGTAAAAAATTATGGTTTTGATGCTTTAATGACTAGTGACAGGCATGATAGTGGCACAGAAAGATTAGCTGAAGTTGCTGCTATTTATCAATGGAATAAAGAGGATATTATTGTCAATTTACAGGGTGATGAACCTCTTATTCCTGCTGAATATATTGCTTTGGCGGCTAATTCTCTAGCCCAGCAAAACACTGCCGATGTAGCAACGTTAGCTGCTGAAGTATTATTAGCCGAAGAAATATTTAATCCCAATGTGGTTAAGGTCGTCGTAGATAAATATCAATACGCGCTTTATTTTAGCCGAGCAGCTATTCCCTGGGATCGAGAACAATTCCAGCAATTAGATAATGTAATAATAAGGAAAAATGCTTATTTAAGGCATATCGGTATGTATGCTTATCGAGTTAACTTTTTACAACGTTATGTGCAGTGGGAAACCTCAGCATTAGAAAAAATAGAGATGCTAGAGCAATTAAGAATTCTCTGGGAAGGGGAAAAAATATTTGTTGCAAAAGTCAATACAGCACCCGAGGCTGGAGTTGATACTGAAGAAGATTTACTGAGAGTTGAGCAGCGGATGCTTCAGTTACAAAGATAAAGAAATACTTAGCACGGCTCGATTTATAGAGATTAATTAAGTTGCTGGATATCATGGCTTGTTAAATTTTGATTATGTAATGCACTGGCAACCAGGGCTATTTCAATACCCGTGTTTTTGAGTTGCAATAAATCTTTTAAATGACGAACTCCCCCGGCAGCAATAAAATCATGGTCTGGGTAATTATGATAATAGTGAGCTAGTTTGTGCAGGTCTGGACCGCTATTTTTTCCTACCAGACTCAGGGTCATAAGAATTACTCGTTTAGGCCATAGACTCGGTGATTTATATAATCGGGCTTCTCCCATTTGCTTATCCTGTGTTGAAAAATCAAGGGATAGGATAAAGTTATCTGATCCTTGTTTTAAATCTGCCAAATCCCGCTCTACTATTGATTCCGTAGCAATAACAGGCGTAAATTGCTTGGTCTTTAGAGGGCTATATAGTGGCTTAACCGAGCCGCTATCAATAATAAAGTTCAAATAAGGGTAACGGCTAAATAGTGAATTAATTAAGCCGTGATTGTTGCCTGTATTCATTAAAGCATCAAGGTCAGCAATGTAGATGTTGGTAAATGAAGAGACGCTTAGATAAGCATCAAGCACGTCATCTATTTGACTTGAGCGGCAAAGTGGAGTCGAGAGTGGCCGATAGTTCTGCCTTTGGCCTTGTCTGGCGAGTACCACCTGGCCTGCTTTTATATCAATGACAGGAATAATTTGCATTATGCGTTTATTAGTTTTTGAATTTATTACGGGTGGAGGCTTTATCAACCAAACCTTACCGTTATCATTATTGCAGGAAGGGTATTTAATGCGCAATGCTCTAGTTGATGATTTACGTATAATAGCAGATTTGCATTTATTGGTTTTACAGGATGAGCGTCTTGAGATAAGCATTGAAAATCAAACGGCAGGTGTAGAATATTTAGTGATTTGTCAGGGAGAGGACTTACAATCCTTACTATTAATAAGACAATCTGATTATGATGCCGTCTGGATCATTGCGCCTGAAACAGATGGTATTCTTGCACAATGGTGCCAGTTTTTCGCCGCGCAAAGAAAGTCTTTATATACTTCTGCGCAGCAAGCCGTAGAAATATGCCAGAATAAATTAACTACTACAAAGTTATTACAAAATGCTGGTTTAGCTTGCGTGTCAAGCTGTTCGTATGATTATTCACAAGGCCAACGGCAAGGAAGCTGGGTAATTAAATCAAACAATTCGGTGGGGTGTGATCAAGTCTATAAAATAGAGTCCTCCCATGACTGGCAAAGCGTACTGCCTAGATTGAAAACTGAAAAGTCTTATATTATTCAGCCTTATATATCTGGTAAATCGCTTAGTTTATCTTGCCTGTTTTATCAGGGAATAGCCTTTTTTATCTGTTGTAATGAGCAGCATACCCACAATGAACAACAGCAATTTGTATTATCTGCCTGTACAGTGAATATTAACAACAAAAATCATCAACATTATCAATCACTTTGTCAGCAGATAGCTACAGTAATCCCGCAATTGTTTGGCTATGTGGGTATTGATTTTATAGAAACGAAAACAGGCGAAAACTTGATTTTAGAAATAAACCCACGCTTAACTACGTCTTATGCGGGCATTAAACAAGCTTTGGGGATTAATGTTGCGGAACTGGTTTTGAATTTGTCTGACAAACCACCGCTACTGGATAAAATTAGAAACCAGCAAGTGCTAGTGAGTATTGAGCAAGGAAATGCGAATGCAGGCTGATACAGCACAAAAAAATATTGTCGGCTGGGATATAGGCGGTGCCCACCTGAAGGCAGCTTGGCTCAGTGCTGAGGGAGAGGTAATAGCCATTTATCAAGAGCCATGCCCGTTGTGGCTGGGCCTGGATAAATTAGAATATGCACTGGCAAATATTCTTGCTAAATTACCGTCTCAACTAACCCTGCATGCAATCACTATGTCCGGAGAATTAGTCGATATATTTTCCGATAGAGCAGAGGGTGTCGTTAAAATTATCGACCTTACTCAGCGTATATTGGAACAACAAACACTGCTAGTTTATGCAGGACAGCTGGGTTTTATTTCTGCACCACAAATCGCAGCAGAATATATTGATAAGATAGCTTCTGCAAACTGGCTAGCAAGTGCTACCTATGTTGCCTTTCAACAAGAGCAGGGTCTATTGGTCGATATTGGGAGTACCACGACAGATATATTGTTATTCCAGAATAATCAGCTTGATGTTTCAGGCTATACCGATTTTCAACGCCTGGGTTCTGGCGAGTTAGTCTATACAGGTATTGTAAGAACGGCAGTAATGGCAGTTACCCAATCAGTTCATTTTGCGGGCAAAGATGTAGGAGTGATGAGTGAATATTTTGCAACGATGGCTGATGTATACAGGCTGACAAATGAACTTAATGAGAGACATGATCAAAGTGATACTGCTGATGGTCATGCTAAAACAAAACAGGCTAGTACTCGGCGTTTAGCACGCATGATTGGCTGTGATGTAGAAGATTTTCCACCAGCACAATGGCGACAACTGGCGTATACTATTCGAGAGCAACAGCTTTGCAGAATACAGTTAGCCTGTGAGAAACAATTACTACGTAGTGAATATACCATTAACCAGCAGATTATTGGAGCCGGAGTAGGGCGTTTTTTAGTCCAGGAAATTGCGCATAGACTAGGTATTGAATACCGGGATTTTAATACATTATTTACTGCCCCGGCACAAAAAACAGCAATGCAGATTGCAGATTGCGCTCCTGCAGTTGCGGTAGCTTATTTAGCTATAGAGGGTGCTTGTAAAAGCAATATTTGTTAAGATTGGCAGTATTGATCAAGATATTAGCTATATGTAATGCTCTGTAACTTATGATGTAACGATCAAACTCTGGTTTAACCGCTCACTCACTCCTATGAAATTTGTTTAATTCAATTAATGTCTACGCCCTGTCGAAATTCCCAGCTTCATGAATTACCTTATTTATCAGATAGTACACGATTATTTTCAAGTGTTGCTGATCAAGAATGGGCTGTTTTTTTAGATAGTGGCTCAGCAGTAAAACGCCAGGGGCGGTATGATGTTTTCGCAAGCCAGCCTATCTGCACCTTGCTTACACATGGCAAGCAAACCCTGATAACAAGGGCCGGAAAGAGCAGTATATCGAGACTAGATCCTTTTATCCTGGTTAAGCAACAATTACCTGTGCAGCAAACCTTTCCGGAAGTCCCTTTTAATGGTGGGGCAATTGGCTACTTTGCCTATGATTTAGCTCGGAATTTAGAAACATTACCCGAAATTGCACAAGATGCAGAACATACGCCAGATATGGCTGTTGGAATTTACCAATGGGCGATAGTGGTTGATCACCAGAAAAAACGTAGTTATTTAGTCGGAAGCGCTGATAGTACAGAATACTGGCAAACCTTAATAAAGCAATTTAGCCACTACCCTGAAGAGCGGGTTCAAGTAAAATTTCAGGTCACTGGCGAGATTCAATCGAATATGACTAAGGAAAGTTATAAGCAGGCATTTGCTAAAATTAAAAATTATTTAAAAGAAGGTGATTGTTATCAGGTAAATTTGGCACAACGCTTTGTTGCTCCATGTCAGGGTGACCCCTGGGATGCTTATTGCCAATTACGTCAAATTAACTCGGCTCCCTTTAGTGGTTATTTAAATGTCCCCGGTGTGCAGCTATTGAGTTCTTCACCGGAACGGTTTTTAAAAGTTTCCGCTGGCAAGGTAGAAACAAAGCCTATTAAAGGCACCCGCCCCAGAAAAGAAAATGATCTAGCTAATCAGCAACAAATTGAAGACTTGCAAATCAGTCCTAAAGACCGGGCCGAGAATGTCATGATTGTTGATTTATTACGCAACGATATTAGCAAAAACTGCGTGCCTGGTTCAGTTAAAGTACCTAAATTATTTGCTGTAGAAAGTTATGCCACAGTGCATCACTTAGTCAGTACTATTTCTGGTCAATTAGCCGCAAATAGCCATGCACTGGATTTATTACGCAGCTGCTTTCCGGGGGGATCTATCACTGGAGCACCGAAAATTCGTGCTATGGAAATTATTGAAGAGTTAGAGCCGCATCGGCGCGGTATTTATTGTGGCTCTATTGCCTATGTCGGATTTGATGGCAATATGGATAGCAATATCACGATCCGTACTTTAGTGCATTCTGAAAATACTATACGTTTTTGGGCGGGCGGCGGCATCGTCAATGACTCGGAAGCAGAAGCAGAATATCAGGAAAGTTTTGATAAAGCAGCTGTCTTATTACATCTTCTGCAACAAATGCAAGTCTCGTGATCGTGGTAAAATTAGGCGGCAGTTTATTGTCGCATGCAGCACTTACTCAATTTTTGCAGCTAGCGAAACAATATGGTAAAGGGCAGGTGGTTATTGTTCCAGGTGGTGGTATATTTGCGGATCAAGTGCGCATAACACAACAACAATGGCAGTATGAAGACCGGACTGCACATTACATGGCAATCCTGGCGATGCAGCAAATGGCTTTATTATTTCAGGGCTTATGTGCTGGTTTAGTTATTGTAAACAATGTCGAAATGATTCAATCTAGTATGCAGCAGCAGAATGTAGTAATCTGGTCACCTTTGAGTAGTGAATTAGATGCCGCAGGTATTCCTGCAAACTGGGATATTACGTCTGATACCCTTGCTGCCTGGCTAGCAGTACAGTTAGCTATAGATCATTTAATATTGGTCAAATCTGCTGACTTTTCAGCTGATAGCACGATACAACATTTATCTAATTTAGGTATAATCGATAAGGCTTTTGTCGACTTTGTGCATAAACATACTCTAACTATCGATTGTATTTCGTATCACCAAATATCTAATTTTTCCGCTAGCTTAAAAAAGCATGTCTAAATATACTCATTCCCATTCATTACTTTCAATTAGAGGCTTAACGGAGCGATCTGTTAAATTACTCTCGCGTTTTGTGGCTTATAATTTTCAGCATGTTTATTACCGTACCAAGGAATCTTTTGGTCAGCATAAACGTGATCTTGTCGTAATACGTGTAGAAGATGCCAGTGAAAGTCTGCAAGAAACAAAAGTACAATTTTTAGATGCCTTAGAGCGTTTTAAATCAGTGGTTAATGTTAAGTCGGGTAGTCTGGAAGATAAATATAAATTATTAAAACAACAATTTGATTTTTGTAATATGCGCTCGGAAATTGTAAACAACAAAATTCAAGCTATCGAAGAAGTCAGCGATGCATTATTCAAAGAATGGGAAGCGGAATTAAATTTATATACTAATCGATCATTACGTGGACAGAGTAGGCAGCAATTAAAATTATCTAAACAACATTACTCACGATTAATCAAAGCAATGTTGAAAGCAGAACAAAAAATCCAGCCTGTATTAGGTGCTTTCAGGGATCAGGTATTGTTTTTAAAGCACAATCTTAACGCTAATGCTATTGCCGCCTTGCAACAGGAATTTTCAGAAATTTGTTTTGATATTTCTCAATTAATACAAGCTATGGAAAGATCCATAGCGGAAGCTAACCACTATGTACATGTGCTGGTTGAACACAAAAATCTACCAAGTCTGCCCGCAGCAAAATAATATTAGAGAAAAATGCAACGTATTGTTTTAGGGGTGGAGTATGACGGCAGTGCTTTTTTTGGCTGGCAATGGCAGGCAGGCGGTTTGCGAACAGTGCAGGATGCTGTGCAGCAAGCGACATCAAAAGTAGCCGACCATGCAGTAACAATAATTTGTACGGGCCGTACCGATACAGGCGTACATGCTTTAGAGCAAGTCGTGCATTTTGATACCCATGCAAAACGCAGTCACCATTCCTGGTTATTGGGTATTAATGCTAATTTACCAGATGATGTACGTGTGATCTGGGTGCAAAACGCAGTGGACGATTTTCATGCACGTTACAGTGCTATAGCAAGATTTTATCGATATATTATTCTTAATCGATCGACTAGATCAGCTTTGCAACGTGATCGCGTGACCTGGTATCACCATCACCTGGATGCAGAGCGAATGCATCAAGCGGCTCAAGCTCTGGTAGGAACTCATGATTTCACTTCATTTAGAGCCCTTAAATGCCAATCAGTGAGTCCCATGCGCCAGATGTATTTTGTTGACGTTTACCGGCAGGATGAGCAAGTGATTATGGATATATCCGCCAATGCATTTTTACATCATATGGTACGTAATATTGCCGGTGTTTTAATGTCCATAGGCTCAGGTGATAAGCCTATACAATGGATGCAAGAATTACTGACATTTAAAAATAGACAGATTGGAGGGGTCACTGCACCTCCACATGGCTTATATTTAGGCGGTGTATATTATCCGGAAAAATACTGCCTGCCTAAACACATAATTTTTAATAAATTACCTGCCAATGCGCAGCGCTTCCAACATGGGACCTAAATAATGAAAAAAATAATCTTATTTTCAATAAGCCTGACTATTTCAGGCTGCGCAAGTTTTGGAGAGGGGATTGCTACAGCTGTTTTAAAGAAGCAAGAGCAAGAGGATGTGCGGGCCTGTAAAATTAATGGAAAAAGTTTTCCGGGTATGCAAAATAGTCTTGAGCTGCCGGGAGATACGGTGAAAGTATTGATGGTACATGGTGTCGGAACGCATGTACCAGGCTATAGTACGCAATTTCAGGAAAAATTAGCGGCTGAATTAAATTTAACGGTAAAAAGTAGCCGTTATAAGGAAATTAATTTAGTGGATACTGAGTTTCCAGATACAAATTTAGGAATATTAAGGGTAAGACGCTTATTGAATGAAGACCAAAGTCAGGAAATGCTTTTTTATGAATTGACTTGGTCAGCGATCACTAATCCAGAAAAAGAAAAGATTAAATATGATACCTCAGGCGAATATTCCTATGATCGTGCTGAAGTGAATCAAATGTTAAAACAGTTTTCCAATGATACTAGTCCTGACCCAATGATTTATCAAGGTAAAAGTCATGATGAAATGCTGGCTTCATTCAGAAAGGCTTTTTGTTGGATGGTTGGGAGGAATTGGGGTGATTTACCAGAAACCAGTAATGATAACTGCGTCATTAATAAACAAGCCATTAAGTATCTGCCTGATGATGAATATGCAATTGTCTCACATAGTTTAGGCAGTCGTATTGTTATGGATGGTATGCAAAGTATTGCAAATCGCGTTTCTAAAGTAGCCAATGGTGACCCTACGAGTACAGAGTCTCAATTTATTAAAGGTTTTCAGCAGAAACAGATTCCTTTTTATTTGATGTCAAATCAACTACCTTTGTTAGAGATGGGGCAAAAGCCGCCAGAAGTAATTAATCAAAAAGATAAGTACTGTATCCCGGGCAGTGAGCATTATGAACAAAGGTTGGTTGATAAAACCGCTATTATGGCTTTTAGTGATCCTAATGATTTATTAAGCTATGCAATACCTCAGCAATTTGTGCAAAGTCATTTGGATTCACGCTTATGTGCGGAAGTAACGAATATTAATATTAATGTCGCCCCCGTAATTGATATGTTTGGTATGGGGAGCTTTGCTAATCCTCTGACAGCGCATACTGGCTATGATAGCGATGATCGAGTTGTTGCGTTGATTGCCAAAGGAGTTGGTACTAAAAATATGGCAGAACTAGTGAAAGAACGTTGTCGCTGGACTAAGCATGTTGATTAGTCGATAGATGTTATCAATGGCGGTCTTTAGACCGCCTATATGCCTGAATGATAATAACGTCATCAGACATTTTAATGGCGCTATTATTTCAAAAGGCAGGCATAGGGACGTTAGCAAATTTTAGTTTTAAATTTTATGCTTATTTGATATTGATGGCTAACACAATCGTTCAATTAAACGTATCTATTACATTATTAAACGGCATGACAGTCAGATGATGATTACCTCACTAGAGGTGATTTTTAAGCATAGATTTTTGGTAATGGGTCGAATCTGTGGTTAAGTATGGATATCCAATCCAAACTCAACCTTATTGATCAATAAACCGATAACAATATCATGCATTTTTTCAGACTTTGAAAAGCAAATTTTTTTTCGCGTCAATCGTTTAATCCATGTACTTAAATTTAAATTTTTACGCTCGATTTTTTGTGTATTACGCTTACCAACTTCGTGGTTGTTAGAGGCAACATGACGATCATATACTCCCAAGCAATATTTTAATTTCTTAAAAACAACATCCTTACGCTTACCAAAAATATAAGCAAGAATAGTGTTCGTTAAATGCTCAACGGCGTAACAAATCCAGCGTTGATTTGACTTTTTCTCTACAAATGACCATTGCTCGTCTAATTCAGCTTCTTTACAAACAAGCGTGAGTCCTGCATCTGCTGTTGACACTTGAAAATCTCGGATTACTTGGGAGTCTGCTTTCTTTTTTTAGCGTATTGATGACTGTATTTTTATTGATTTTAAGCACACGAGCAGTCTCTCGAATTCCACTCGAATTTATAGCCATTTCTACTATTCTTTCTGTTATTCCTGGTTCAAAAGCTTTATAACGATATGCAAGCATAAATGTTTGGGTTTTGCAGTCTGGATTTGGCATAAATAGCGCTGTGTACCCGTTACATTTTTTCCTGATTTTGTTATTTTACAACTATCGCAATAGGGGCAGTGAAGTTCTTGGTAATATGTCATAAACCCCAATTATACAGAAAAACTACAGGTTCGACCCATTACCCTTTTTTTATCGAAGCACAAAATGTTAAAATAATTTTCAGTAAGTACTTAATTCGGAACAAAGCATCTGCCACTGAAGTCCCACGCAGAACATGGCAACTAGAGGAAAAACAGCCACTGGTTTTGCGCAGACTAATTTAAATATATTTGGAGGGTATTATATGGATATTGGCAAAACCTTAATGATATTAGGCGCTTTGATATTAATCACTGGAATTGTAATATCCTATGCTCCCTGTTTGATTAACTGGTTTGGCAAGTTACCTGGGGATATTCACATTAAAAATGCAAGTAGTACGGTTTTTATCCCGATAACATCAATGATCATTATCAGTCTGGTATTATCCATAATTCTTAATCTATTTTTTAGAAAATAGATTGGATACTTTCAGTACACTTCGTTTTCATCGTAAACTGAAATGGGGATCTTCAGAAGTTCAACGGGGCCTGATTTTCATTAAGTTTGCAAAGATTTTTTAATACCATTGCCTGCATTACGTCCACCATTTTTTATTTGCAGTAATATAGCTTTCTTATCTTGTAATGACTCTTTTCTTAAGCTCATTAGTAAGGCTTACAATTGAAAAACCTCTGCGCTATGATGGACCTTTAAACAGAAAATATATCGGGCTAAGTTAACTAATCGTGGATGCTGGCGTTTAGTGTGCCTATATCGTTACTGAGAATGACGCATGAATGATCTGCAACGCATGTTAGAGGATATTGAAATGGAGTTCAAGCTGACCCGTAAATACATAGGCAAAGACGTAATGGATGCCAGGGTTATGGCTGCTATGAAACAGGTACCGAGGCATGAATTTATGCCTCGCGAGTTTCATTACTGTGCTTATTATAATGCACCTGCGCCCATCGGCTCAGGGCAGACCATTTCCCAGCCCTATATAGTTGCGCTGATGAGTGACTTATTGAATACAAAACCTGGTGACAGTATCCTTGAAATTGGTACCGGTTGCGGTTATCAGAGCGCTATCCTGTCTCATATGGTGCGCAAGGTTTATAGTGTTGAAATTATAGGAAATCTGGCCGCAACGGCGCTCAATCGACTCAACAAACTAGGCTACAGTAATATAAGCCTGCGCACAGGCGACGGTTATTTTGGTTGGCCAGAACATGCGCCATATGATGGTATTATAGTCACGGCTGCTGCCCCTTATATTCCGCCTCCTCTGATTGAACAGCTGAAAGCTGGAGCACGAATGGTTATCCCGCTCGGTTCTCTGCATGATTATCAGGAACTGCTGGTTGTCGTAAAAAAGGCAAATGGCGAAATCGAGACTCAATCTATTCTTGGTGTTAGTTTTGTACCGCTCACCGGTGGACATGAAACTGATCCCGCCGCTAATCTTGATAGCTCCCGCAAAAGTCACTGAGCAAAGCCTATGATTAAAAATGACCTGACATCAAAAGTCTATCACTAGCCGAGCAGGGACGCGAGTGCATTGAGTGAGTGTCCACCGAAATGCCGGAGCTGCGAATACTCCGGGATCGCTTTGCCAGGGAACGTCCATTGGCAGGGGCACGCATCAGTGCTTGCCTGCATATCATTACAGAAACGGTCAAATCTTGCACATGCCTTGAAAAGTAGGTCATCCAGCGACAGTTATGGACATGAGCTTTGCCAATCAGGTCTAAGCATTGCCTATTTATGGCAACATGGCGTCGCACTACAAAGATATATTCAGATATAGATCAATAGGTTGCCACAATGAAGCTGGTGGCTATGGGTATCAGCATTGACTAATTAACACCGGACCAGCTGACGATACTAATCGTCCAGGAGAGAAGGGATATAATCCATTAAAAAAAACTGAGCCATTTTTTATGTTTTTAACAGGAATCTTGATATTTACAGACTAGATCCCTCTTTAAAAAAAACTGCGGGGATGAGGGGGGGATTAAATCTTCATTCCTGAATAGAGTTATTTCTTAACCCGGAGTCAGTTATTGATTTATCGTTGGCATCGATTTTAATAACGATAAAACTATTTCAAGTTAAAATACTTATTTTTCTTATTCTTTGTAGGAATATTAAAAACCTGTCAGTTAATTATGAAGGGGTTTATTTGATGAAGACAAGAATTTTGACGTTTTTGGTTTTGATTCTAGTAATGATTACTGACATTGGGCCAATACCGACGATCAGTCTTATTTTCCTTTATGCCGTCAATTTTAGACCGTTATGGTTTAAACGGCTTGTAGATGAGATATATCGATGATAACAAGAATAATCACCTCGCTGGTACTTGTTATTTTAGCAATTATAGGTATAGGCCCTGTGCCAACCGGCAGCCTTATTGCTATTTATGTTGTGCTTTTCAGGCCAAAGTGGTTTAAGCATCTGGTTGATAGCATTTACCAATGTGATTAATATCAATGCACACTGCTATTTACCTTGCAAAAACAGGCTTATATTATAAATCACCAAAAGTTCGCTTAGGTGGTTAAGGAACTGTTGTTATGCCACGGAAACAGATATTCTCAAGGTCTGTTATCAGCCATATGCGGGCATTCAAAGAATTTAGGGAAATTTAGATTTTGGTCTAAACTTGGGCATGCTGAATTTTATTCAGATCTACTTGTCTTGTATTAATGCATGTTAACTCTGTTAACTCGTCTAGTGTTACTGGTATTCATAGTATTTATTTCCTTAATGTAGAAGTTAAAGTATATGATAAGCAGCCCCGAGACAATAACTTGTTAGATTTATCTGATGATTACATTTAACGAAATCAACCAAGCAATAGATTGGATAGAGAAACACCCAATAATTGGTGCTGCCATTATTGGCTCTGTGGCATACACCATCAAAGGAATTACCCAGGGCATTTCCAAACGCATAAGCAAGGAGTCAATTTATGTGAGTCCAGCGTTCTGGAGTTTTGGAAAAAAATACAGAATCACCGCTGTTCACAAATATTTTCCCTCAGATGATGCTGCGGGTTACAGGCAAGTCCAACACTCTAGGCCAGACCAGTGGCAGACCTTGATTGGCATCGAATCCAACTTTATGAACTGCCGCCATAAAATAATTCCAAACGATGCTACTGACGTACTGACTATCATTATGAGCCGTGACGGAGTGGAAACTGAAAAAGTCATCAATTTCAATAGATAGGTTCCTATGTGTACAATCCAATCTAACATGGCGCTCAACCAGAGCGCGGTTATAATGCGGTTTTGTTTTTTCAACTTTCCGGGCCGCGCCCGGTTAACTCGTAAGACGGATGGTAGGTTGGATGAGCGATAGCGTTATCCGACATTGATATCAAACATGGCGTAAAGCGGCCCTACGGGCTGTGGGGTAGTCCACATTTGCTTGCTGCCGCCAGCGATAATAAGTTTCACCATCATCACAAGTCCAGCTAGTACGATGATTGTTACTGCCTTCTTTTTTGATTATCATGCAGTTATGCTCAATGATAAACTGATCCCAGTTATCATCAATTTTGGTTTGCCAATACAAGCGCAGTAAAAAGGCTATTGCAATACCAAAGGTCAATAGCAGCAGGGCATCTTTTGGTTTAGAGCGAATAAATGTAATCAATGAATTTAAGTACTGTTTCATACTAGACTGTTTTTCTGTGGATAGAGGGAGATTGACTATTGCTAATCTTATTGTCTGGCAGTAAAGTTCATGGGGTTAGTCAACTTGATTTGTTAAATTTAACAGGAAAACAAAATATAATACTTACCTTTAGCTTTATAAACAAAAAATAAAACAGACAAAGCTCACCAACGGGCTGTATTTTAAGGAAACAGATATTCTCAAGGTCTGATATTAGCGAGGAGCAGACCTAACTAAATATGTTGTCTTCTTGGATTAAAACTAGAATTAATTTTGGCTCTATGTGAATCGTAATAGGTAAGGCGATAATACAAAGATGAATAGTGCAACTTTATTTAGCATCGCCCTTGGCCTACAAGCTCCTTGGCAAGTGGAAGATATTTCATTTGTTTTAGACGAACCCAAATCAAAAGAACTGCATATACATATAGGTTTTCCGGCCGGGACACGATTCCTTGATGAGACCGGTGTGCTCTGTCCGGTGCATGATAAAGTGGCGCGGGAATGGCAACATTTAATTTTTATTGAGTACTACTGTTTTTTACATTGCGCGGTACCACGCATAAAAACATCAGAGGGCAAAGTAGTTACGGTTAACGTCCCATAGGCACGTCCTAGTAGCGGCGCTTCACTCTTTTGTTTGAGGCGTTCGCAATGGGCCTTGATTGAGCGAGAAATGCCGGTGCATCGCGTCGCTGAGATGTTAGGTGTCAACCCACAACGTGTCTGGACTGTATTCAACCACTGGATCGGAAAAGCGATCCGGTCCGATGATCCGTCCACAGTTACCCGGTTAGGCGTAGACGAGACATCGTCAAAGAAAGGTCATAAATATGTCGTCACCCTGAGTATTGATCTGGATGCCTCACGCGTCATCCATATCTGCCAAGGAAAAGGCAAAGCAAGCCTAAAAAGTATTCAGCAACACCTGGAAAATAAAGGTGTTCCAGAGGATCAGGTCACGCAGCTGAGCATGGATCTTTCACCCGCGTTTATTGCTGGCGCAGCGGCCTACTTTCGGCCGGTTTCATGTCGTCAAATTACTCAACGAGGCTATGGATAGAGTACGTAAAGATGAGCGTAAAGAGCATGATGCGTTGAAAGGACTAAAGTACACGTTCCTAAAAGATCTAGAAAATCTTTCGGTTAAACAAGAAGCAACACTGGTAGAAATGATTCAACTTTATCCAAAGCTAGGTGAAGCCTATCGACTGAAAGTTCTGTTCAATGATCTATGGAAAATACCCGACAAACCAGCGACATGCGCCTTCCTGACGCAGTGGTGCAACGCAGTAGAAACTGCAAAAATACCGGCCTTTTTGACCTTCGCAAAAACGGTCAAAGCGCATTGGTCTGGCATTGTTCACTGCGTTGAATCGCACATCAAAAACGGTATATTAGAAGGCATTAATAGTAAGGTTCATTTAGCCAAAAGGCGTGCTAGGGGCTACCGCTTCTTCAGATGTAAACCTTAGACGGTTTTTAACTCGCTATCAACAATACCTTCGCCAAAAATCATTCCGCATTAGCATGAATTTTCCCGATTTCTGCGGCTTGGAAAGTTTTATCACCTATTAAAAACGCCTCCGCATTTAAGCTGAGTGAATTGATAATC
>Ga0075120_10000467_pt1 | contig 33569 bp, 30 predicted proteins | sample AntAceMetag02UKL_FD_69792 | JGI IMG/M metagenome (GOLD analysis project Ga0075120, IMG submission 69792) | Saline lake microbial communities from Ace Lake, Antarctica - Antarctic Ace Lake Metagenome 02UKL | ecosystem: Environmental > Aquatic > Non-marine Saline and Alkaline > Saline | place...
AGCAATATACTCAAGCAACTCTTTCATAACCTGTTCTCCTTTTTATCTGTGCAATGGTAGAAGCAAATACAATATGGAAAATAATTTCCCAAAATCTGTTAAATTACGATGAATATATTATAAAAAATAATACAAAAGAATGGTCTATTACAGTGAACATAGCTCATATAGTGTAATTTGAATTTATGACATAGTGGTCGCCTCAAAGATCTGATTTTTTCATTTTAAAACACTTGAGACTATATTTGGTATTCTTAATGATTATGAGATTCAGCAACTTTGAGATAGGATAAATTACCTGGTCAATATCGTTCAGGCTATAAATATAGAAACTTTTACTTGGTATAAGGTTGAATGAAAGGCATTTATGAGCCGGATGTTTTTATATATAAAAATGATCAAACGAATTCAATAAGTCCGATACTGGTATAACATACTATGCCAGTATCGGATTGGCTCCATAAGCCTATTTCAAATGATTTTCCCATTTTCCTTCAAACTGAAAATTCAATAACGCTCTTGGCCCATCAGTCTTATTGCGTATCTGCTTTTGACGATAATGATTTAAGGATACCCATTACATCTCCCATATCCAATTTTTTATTATTGTTAAAGTCACCTTTTATTGAAGGACAGCCATTTGAATAAACCGGAGAACCTGACGGGGTTCCAGGGCATGTATCCAGTAAATCACTGACACCGTCACCATCAGAGTCTGTGCAGTTGTTAATATTTTCAGTCCACTCATAGATCTCTATTTCAGAAATATCCGGTTTTATATCGATCACCTGAAATGTCTGGACATAAACCGCCACATACCGGGACATAACCAGGCCTTTAATATCAAAGGTAACTTCTCCCGAACCTGTGATATCTGTTGCAAACAGATCTGGGGTAGAGCGGAATAACCATTTTTCTCCCCAGAAATCAACGGGATCAACCGGAAAGGAAATAACAATTGAATGATATGCATTTGTTTTGAGAAAAATTTTACCAATCGTTTTTTCTTCTCCCAAGTCTATTACAATACCACCAGTATACGTATTTTTTCCTGTCTGGTCGTCATCACCATATTCTGTGGATATCCACGATGTTCCCACGTCACTGTCCAGGCAATGGGCGGGTGGAGAGTTGGTTTCTGAGGTACCTAAAACGTGTGCTATTTGTTTCATGGCTGCGATATTATTTGTTCCCAAAGATCCAGCCGGAGATGAAACAGGGACAGATCCATTCTCATAAACAGCTATTTCATTCACACCAACATACTGGTTCCAGTTAGCCCATCCATAATACTTTATGTACCGTCCTGTAATCGGTACTGCAAACGGTATTGAAATGGCCGTTCCTGAGGTGCCGGCCCATTCTCTTGTTTCTGCAAGTGTCCAGTTTTCATTGTCAGTGGAAACATGGATTGTGAATCCACGGGTTTGGGCAATAAACAGATCTATTTTATCAATTGAATACAATTTGCTTAAATCCAGTACGAATCTACAATAATACAGACCTCCGGATTGCTGATAACTGTATAGCATAGTTGAAACGAGTCCGTCATTGATATATTCCGCACTGCCCAGAACAGCCGGCGAACTTGAAATTATACTACCGCCCAGAGCTACATTGGGACGTCCAAAAGAAGCGACAGCAGAACTGGTAAAAATAATTTGAAGGCATAAACACATAAAAAAATACTTTTTCATAAGAAAAATCCTCCTGAAAATAATCTGTCAATCATAGAGCGTTAACTAAAAAAAAACCTGATACTATAAAAAAGTCTTTCTTTTTTCTTAAGAGAATAAGTGCTACGTCTATCCATATTTTTTCAAATAATCTAATTTTTTTTGATAATTGTATATATATGCCTTAATAATTCCCATGCATTAATGAATAATAAAACGACAACTTCGTATCTATTGAGAAAATAGATTTATTATGAATTTCAATACTGGTGAAGATAGTGAATTTTGAATTTTGAATTAAAGTTTTCGCAATAGTAGGTCTACATTTCATAATTTTATGATTACCGATCTGTAATGTTAAAATTCTGATTAACAACGCAGTATCAAGATTAATATTTATTGTAAAGAGATATTCGATTATATGTGGAGTGAAAAGGATCAAGCCGATCAAATATAAATTTAGCTTTATTGGAAAAAAATCACGCAACAAAATAAACTCGCTACATAATTGGAGAGTTACTGTAACAGAGACAATAACCTCCATTAAAATTTTTACATCATACACATAACTGGGCGACATCAGAGTCTAACTTTAACTGCAATTTTTCATTTTTTTGCCAAACTATATTTGATTTATCCCTTGATCTTAAATTTTGATTTTGTTAACTATGTCGTCTAAATATGGTTAACGAAAAGAAAAATATTAAAGAAGAAATATTAAAAACCCTTTATCTGGCCAAGGGAGAAACTGTTTCCGGTGTCAAATTAAGCGATGTCTTAAATATTTCCAGGGTGGCTGTGTGGAAACACATCAAAGTATTAAAAGGAAGCGGGGTTGATGTTGAATCACGGCCAAAGGGATATGGGTTGTTAAACCATGATGATCTTTTGCTGCCCTTTTGTTTTAAAAAAGAGTTTCAAAATAAAATTTTCCATTTCCAGGAACTTGAAACAACCATGGATAAGGCAAAGTTTCTGGCAAAAAATGATGCCCCCCATTTAAGTGTCGTTATTGCTGAAAACCAGACCACTGGCAGGGGAAGGTTGAATAGAAAATGGTTTTCATCAAAAGGCGGGTTATGGTTTACCCTGATTTTAAAGCCAAATACCCCTCCGCCACTTGCCTATATTTATAATTTTGCAGCCTCCTTAAGTCTTTCAAGATCTTTAAAAGGGTTATTTGATGTAAATGTCAGTGTCAAATGGCCCAATGACCTTTTATTGGATGGCAAAAAGCTTGCCGGCCTTCTTTCTGAAATGGAAACCCGGGGGGATATGGTTGAATTTATTAATATCGGAATCGGTATCAATGTAAATAACCAGCCTCAAAAAAATGAACCCAAAGCCATTTCGTTAAAGGATGTATTACATAAAAGCGTATCCCGAAGATTAATCCTGGAAACCTTTCTGCATGACTTTACAAACCAGATTCAAAAAATAGATTACCCTCGGATTATGGGGCAGTGGAAAGAACAGACTTCCACAATTGGCAGCCCGGTCAGGATTGAAACATTGACAGATTTTCATGAAGGACTTGCCGTTGATGTAGATGAGACCGGTGCTCTCATAATTGAAGACAAAACAGGCGAAACAAAAAAAATTATTTATGGAGATTGTTTTCATACCTAAGGGAAAATAAAGATGAACAATTCAAACCAGCTTAAAATGACAGTGTATACCTCTTTATTTGTTGCCTTTATTGCCATTGGTGCTTTTCTTGTCATTCCCATCGGTCCGGTTCCCATTGTTCTCCAGAACATGTTCGTTCTTCTGGCAGGGGTTCTTTTAGGCCCTGTATGGGGGCTTACCTGTGTGGCTATTTATCTTTTAATTGGTTTTGCAGGCCTGCCTGTATTTGCCGGGGGAACATCGGGTATCGGCAAATTGTTTGGACCCACGGGTGGTTACCTTCTGGGATATCTTCCAGCCGTTTTTGTCACAGCCAGTATTTCAAAGGGTCTGGGCAAACGAATGTCTTCAGATATTATCGCCATGCTGATTGGCTCTTTGATCGTTTATGTTGCAGGGGTTCCATGGCTCAAAATAGTGACCTCAATGACATATGAAAAAGCACTTGCTGTCGGTATGTATCCGTTCTTGATAGGAGATGTCCTTAAAATTATTGCGGCGGCATTTATTGCAAAGACCTTAAGGCCTGTCATCAAATTATAAACTTGACCCATAAATCAACCATCATGAAAAAAATTATCGATATAAATAATATCAGCCATACCTTTGACGATGGCTACAGGGGAATTAAAAACATATCCTTATCCATATTTAAAGGCGAATTTATCATTCTGGCCGGGAAAAATGGGTCTGGAAAAACCACCTTTTTAAGGCATTTAAACGGACTTTTATTGCCTGATTCTGGTCATCTTATTGTAAATGGGCAAGATGTTAAAAAACACCTTGTTCAAATAAGGAGAACCATCGGCATGGTATTCCAGGATGCAGATACGCAGATTGTTGGTGACACCGTGTTTGATGAAGTGGCATTTGGCCTTGAAAACTTAAAAATTAAACGTACTCAAATCAATGAAAAGGTCACACAGGTCCTTGAAGATTTAAGCCTTTTGCATTTAAAAGACCGAAATCCACATAGCCTTTCAGGGGGTGAAAAACGCAAGCTTACCATTGCCGGGATTCTGGTGATGGATCCCCAGGTGATTGTATTTGATGAGCCCTTTTCCAATCTGGATTATCCCGGAACCATCCAGGTTCTCACAACGATCATTGATTTGAACCAATCCGGCCACACCATTATTATTGCAACCCATGATGTTGAGACGGTTATTTATGATGCAACCCGAATCATCATTATGGAACAAGGCCATATTAAAGAAGATGGGGTGCCTGCTGATATAGTAAGGCTTTTGGAGTCCTATGGGGTCAAGGAGCCAATCACTTCTAAATTTGGACTGGGGATTCAACCATGGCGCAAGTAACGCCGTTCAATTACAGGCAAGGCGAATCCATACTGCATCTGCTTGATGCAAGATGTAAATTCTTCATCATATGCCTTTTAAGCATGTCCATGTTACCGGCACATTTTCTGGCCTGTTTTTTTTATGGTTTGATTTTATTTTTTTTCTTTAACAACGCCGGTCTTAACATTCTTTCAACGTTGAACCATATTAAATATTTTATACTCTTCCTTTTTTTTATTTTTATTGCCCGGGCACTTACTATGAAAGGGGATATTCTTTTTTCTTTTTATGGATTGTCCATAACGGAACAAGGACTTATGGAAGGAGTTTTAGTTGCATTTAAATTTTTTTTAGTGATGATAACAGGAGTGGTTTTTTCTTCCACCACCAAACCATCTTCTGTAAAAAATGCTGTCCAATGGTTTTTAAAGCCTGTGCCATTTGTTCCGGAAAAACGGGTGGCCATCATGATCAGCCTGGCCTTAAGTTTTATGCCGGTTATCCTGAACCAGGCCCGCGAGATATCAGAGGCCCAGAAGGCACGATGTGCTGATCTTCAAAAAAATCCTGTAAAAAAAATCATTCGTCTTGTTTTTCCTTTGTTAAAAAAAACCTTTTTGTCTGCAGACTCTCTTGTTCTTGCCATGGAATCAAGATGTTATAGCGATGACAGGACTGACACTGAATTTGAACCATCGGGCAGGGAAATTCACTTTCTCAGCGGTAGTATTATCCTGTCTTTGGGTCTTGCCTTGCTATAACCTAAAGATTATCTTTCAGTCATCTTTAAAATTTTCCATTGATCATCAGATTGTTTTAATATATAAAATTCGAGTCATAATATATATTCATTACTATTTTGAATAAGATGGATTAATAATACCAGATCCAAAAAGGAGACTATTATGTCAAAAATAGAGGATCAATTACCCGGATCAACCCTGTTTGAACTCAGGGGAAAGCAATCTGTCCGGGCGACATTTAAGATTTCCCAGAAAGCCATTGATTCCATCGGGCTTGTCGCTATTCACATGGGGATAAAACAAAAATCTCTTTTTGATCATATTATCGAAGACTCCGATGCTTTGGGCAGCCTTGCAAAAACCATTCAGCTCAGGCAATTTAAAAAAATTCCCAGAAAACAGAAAACCTTTGTATTAAGCCGCAAAACCATTGAATCCCTTGGCGCTATTTCCCTGGCGTATGGAACCCCCCGAGATGCCCTTGTTGAATATTCGATCAAAAAACTTGAATCCATTATCTATGCTGAAAAAGAAAAGCACAAAGAACGAAAAATCCTGCAAAAGGAAATTATTGACCACTTCTACCAGGGAAAATTACTCTACAAAAAAGCCATAAAAATTCTGGGCAAAGATGATCCCTTTTGCAGGCGGATTGGAAAAGCAATACTGGACTGCCAGAAGCGGGAAACAGAGCTATCTGATTTTATTAAAAAAAGCAAAGTTTTAGAAAATTTTTAATAATAAAATGTGAGACTGAGGGTGCGAATAAAATCTAACCCCATCAAATCTCAACAACATTAATTAAGGAGAAAACGTTGATTGAAGTTCAAAACCTAACCAAAAATTATAAAGGCTTCTGTGCTGTCAACAATATCAGCATGATGATCCGGAAAGGTGAAATATTAGGTCTTCTGGGTCCAAACGGTGCGGGCAAAACAACAACATTAAGAATGCTAACCGGGTATTTCAGACCCAATTCAGGCACAATAACAATAAAAGGATTGCAAATGCCCAAAGATGCCATCCAGATAAAATCCCTTATTGGATACCTGCCTGAATCCGCTCCCCTATACCACAACATGCTGGTCTATGACTATCTTGAGTACGTGGCTAAAATAAAGGGGATTGATGACAAGGAAAAGCGGTATGACAGATTCCTTCAATTATCAGATATTTGCGGGCTTTCCTCCATTATGGATAAACCCATTGCCGATCTTTCAAAGGGATTGAAACAAAGGGTTGGCCTTGCCCATGCCATGATGACTGATCCTGAAATTTTAATTCTGGACGAACCCACTTCCGGCCTGGATCCGAACCAGATTGCTGAAATAAGGGATATCATTAAAACCATTGGCAAAGAAAAAACCATTATCTTCTCCACTCATATTTTGAGTGAAGCCGAGGCAACCTGCGATAGAATTGTCATTATGCATAACGGGAAAATGGTTGCCGATGATACAACTGCCAATCTTAAACTGGGGGCCGAGCAAAATTCTTTGATCAAACTGTCCCTTAAAGGGGCTTTAAAAGAGGATGCCACCTCTCTGTTAAAAAGTATTCATTCCAACCTTGATGTTAAAAATGTTGATCCCGTTGAAAAAGATCTTGTGTCTTTTGAAATCACCAATTCAGATGATCTATCAAAGGATCATGATTTCAGGACAGACATATACCTTAAAATAAAAGAGACTGACTGGATAATGGTACAACTTATAAAAGAATCCCAGACCCTTGAAAAAATATTCCGGGAATTGACAAGGGAGGTAGCATAACAATCATGAAACAGATAAAAACCATTGCCATTAAAGAATTCAAAGATTATTTCATATCACCCATTGCCTATATCGTAATATCCTTATTCCTGATTGTAACAGGATGGTTTTTCTTTTCCACTTTTTTTATTTTTGGCCGGGCTGATTTAAGAGATTTTTTCTCGCTTCTGCCCATCACTTTTTCCTTTATCATCCCCGCCATCACCATGCGGCTTTTTTCCGAAGAAAAAAATGTGGGTTCCTATGAAACCCTTTTAACCATGCCCGTATCTTTTACGGATATTGCCCTGGGTAAATTTTTTGCCGCCACATTGTTTACCGCTTCCATGCTGGCTCCAACCCTGGCCTATCCAATTTTTATCTCCTTTATTGGTGAGGTTGATCCAGGACCCGTGATAGGCGGGTATATAGGGGCGATCTTTCTTGCTGCAGCCTATTGTTCCATTGGATTGTTTGCCTCGTCTCTGACACGAAATCAGATCATTGCCTTCATCGTTGGCTCCTCGCTTTGCTTCACTTTAACTATTCTTGACAAGCTCTTATTTTTCATGCCATCAAAAGTTATATCCTTCATAGAATACATTGGTGCAAGCTCCCACTTCACTAATATTTCCAGAGGCATTATCGATTCCAGGGATATTCTTTACTTTGTGAGTGTGATCTTTATTTTCATTTTTTCAACCTATATTGTCATGCATGAGAAAAACTAAGGAGAAACAATGGGTAACTTTTCAATAAAAGAAAAATATTTGAAATTTGTTTTGTATGTTGTCGTCATTGGTTTGATAAACATTGTCGGGATTACCCTGTTTTTCAGGGCAGACCTGACACGGGATAAAATCTATTCTTTATCATCGGCAAGCCAGGATGTTGTGGCAACCCTGTCAGAACCCTTGAGCATAAAAGTCTTTTTCTCAAAGGATCTTCCAGCACCCCATAACAATACAGAACGATATCTAAAAGACCTTTTGGAAGAATACGCGGCAAAGGGCAAAAAATATTTTAATTATACCTTTTATAATGTAACACAGGAAGACGGCGCGCTGACCCAAAAATCCGATGAAAACCGTGATATGGCAAAAGATTACGGCATACAGCCCGTCCAGATCAGAATCATGGAAAACGATGAGGTCAAATTTAAAAATGCTTATATGGGACTGGTCATTCTTCACGGAGATCTGATGGAAAAAATTGAAGCCATCACCTCCACAAATGGTCTTGAATACAAGTTGACAACAGCTATCCAGAAGATGAACAACAAAGTGAGCGCATTGTTAAGGCTGAATGAACACGTCAATATCACCATGTATTTATCCTCTTCTCTTAACACCATCGCCCCCCTGATTAATCTCAAGCAACTTCCAATGCTGGGAAAAGCCGTCGCTGATACCATTGAAAACCTCAATAGCAAAAGCCTTGGCATTCTCGACTTTAAGCATATCGATATTTCTGATAAAAACAAGCTTGATACCCTTAGTAAAAAATACGATTTAATGGCACTTTCCTGGCCTGGCATCCCGGAAAAAAACATTTTGCCAGGAATAGGCGCCGCCGGTCTTGTCATTGAATTTAAAAACCAGACAACAACACTGCCCCTGATCTCTGCCATGGAACTTCCCATCATTGGTACCACCTACCAAATGGCAGACCCCAATGCTTTGGAAGAAGAAATCAACTCTATTGTGGAAAAACTCATCGGTATTAATAAGGATATCGGGTTTCTCTCAGGTCACGGCACCCATTCCCTTATGCCGGACAGAATGGCCATGATGCAGGGAAAACCGGGTGGTGGCCTACAGGCATTTAACGCGCTTGTATCTTCCCGGTATTCCATCAAACCCATTGATTTAAAAGAGGGTGCCATTCCTGATGGGTTAAACTGCCTGATGATTGCAAGACCCACCGAAAAATTCTCAGATTATGAATTATTCCAGATAGACCAGGCCTTGATGAAGGGGACAAACCTTGCTTTTTTCTCGGATTCATTTAATGAAATCATGCCGCAGCAAGGCCAAATGGGCATGCCCCCTCGATATGAACCCATTGATACGGGTCTTGAAAAACTATTAACCCATTATGGCATAAACATAAAAAAAGCCTATGTTTTAGACAAACAATCCTATACGCATCAGGCCCCGCAAAATATGGGCGGCGGTGAACAAAATATTTATTTTGCCCCCATGTTAAAAGAGAAAACCATCAACAATACACCTGGGTTCATGGATAATATCAAGGGGCTCGTTGCCATGCTGATTTCTCCCCTTGAGCTGGTGCAAAAAAATATTGATCCTGACAAGATTACGGCAACAAAACTCTTATCTTCGTCCGATGAATCCTGGCTCATGGAAGAAATGATCAATTTAAACCCCATGTTTATCACCCCGCCCAAAGAAAAAGATGAAATGAAATCCTATGATCTTGCCTATCTCCTTGAAGGAACCTTCACCAGTTTCTTTAAAGGCAAAACCATCCCTGAAAAAGAATGGGGAGAAAAAGATATGAAAGAAGAGGATGGCAAAAACCAAAATGAAAAAAATAAGCTTGAAGGCTTTACTGCCAGAAATACATTCCTAGAAACATCCAAACCCGCCAAATTGTTTGTTCTTCCATGCTCCCAGATGCTTGAGGACAATATGCTGGACGCGGAAGGCAGATCAAGCAATGCCACTTTTATTTTAAACGTCATTGACCATCTCAATGGGGAAGATAAAATAGCCCGGTTAAGAAGCAAACAGCAGACATTAAATCCCATTGCCAATACCACAGCCTTTGGCAGAGGTATTATAAAAACCTTTAATATTATTGCGCTTCCCATTCTGGTTATCCTGTTCGGACTTGGTGTCCTTGCCAAAAGAACATCCCGAAAAAAGAAAATCGCCAACCGTTTTAAAGCATAAGAGGAATGAATTTATGAAAAAAGAATACCTGATACTGGTCGCACTAATTTTGATATTGGGGGCATACCTTTTGTTTCATAAAGAAAACAAGAATAATTATGTGCTGCCAACCATTACAAAAATCGACATCTCCAACATCACGGGATTGGTTATAGCCAAAAAACAAAGCCCTATAGAATTTATGAAAAAACAAGGGACCTGGGTAGTGACTGACAAAGAATATCCTGCGGATTCATCATCTGTTGAAAACATGCTGGATACATTAAATACGTTGAAATTGTCTGCCCTGGTGTCTGAAAAAGAGGATTTAAAACGATATGAACTGGATGATGAAAATGTAATCCAGGTTAAAGCCATGGCCGGACAAAAGATAGTTTTTGAATTTACAATAGGCAAAACAGCGCCAAGTTTTAATCATACCTTTGTAAGGTTGGCATCTGATAAAAATATCTATCATGCCAATGGCAGTTTCAGGTCCAGTTTTGATAAAACCCTTGAAGATTTCAGGGATAAAAAAGTTTTGGAATTTAAGGAAGATTCCATAAATCAAATTTCCATTGAAAAAGAGGGGATATCCAAAACAATTGTTTCAAAAGAGGGGGAAAAGGGAAAAGAAAAGACTTCCATAACCTGGCACTCTGATGATGGGGCATCTGTTGATAAAGAAACGGTATCAACTCTTTTGTCCTCTGTTTCATTTCTAAAATGTGAAAAATATTTGGATGATGACACCAAAAATAAACTTGAAAAAGAAAAACCATTATGTAAGTTAAGATTTAAAAGTAAAGATGATATCGATTTAACACTTTTTAAAATAGACACACAAGACAATTTAATCGGAATTTCTTCAATGAATGAGAATGCATTTGAACTCAGTCAATTCAATGGCAAAGAAATTGTATCCAATATTGAAACCCTTCTTGGCATAACAAAGGAAGAAAAAACCGACAATTGAGCCCCTTTTTAAAAATAGCATATCAACCTTATAAATGGATTGTTGTCATTCCTTTTCTTTTCATTAATACAATGGTCCTGGGGTTGATATGCATTTTTACGGGACTCTTATTGAAACAGGATGCCGTTAATATTATGGCTGTCTTATGGTCAAGACTCTGCTGCGCCATTGCTCCTGTGAATGTTGTCATTAAAGGCCAAGAAAACTACAGCAAGAACAAATCCTATGTGATTGTAGCCAACCACCAGAGCATGGCAGACATTCCTGCGCTTCACGGCCATCTTGGCTTGAATATTAAATGGATAATGAAAAATGAACTAAAGAAGATCCCCATTTTCGGATATGCGGCCCATCAGTTAGGCTGTATCTATGTTGACCGATCCAATCATGATGCCGCCATAAAATCAATTGAAGACGCTAAAAAAAGATTGTCCCAAAAAGGATGTGTTCTCTTTTTTGCAGAAGGGGCAAGAAGCCGGGATAGAAAAGTAATGCCCTTTAAGAAAGGTGCATTCAGATTTGCCCAGGAGATAGATCTGCCTATATTGCCGGTCACCATTAAAAATTCCTTTCAGATTCTTCCTCCCGACACCCTTGATCTTACACCGGGTATCATTGAAATCATTGTCCATCCCCCCATTCATATTTTAAATCACCACATGGACAATCTTGACAAGGTTATAGAATCCACCCGGCAGACAATTTCCAGCGCACTCTAAAAAATAACTCCACTTTTCTCCATTTTTTTAACCTACCCATAAAATCTATCTATCCATTGCCATATCTAAATATTTTTTGCAAAAAATGATTTTTTTCTCTTGACTTAACCTTTATTTTTCATATAAATGTGTATCAAGGTGGTGGAAAGTGGATGAGTTAAACTATTTAACTAAGGCTTAAATAAGTGTTTCGATCAAGCTCCTTTCATACAATTGATGCCAAAGGCAGGGTTATTATCCCCTCAAGGTTCAAGAATATCTTGAAGGCAGATAAAGTCTATGGGGTCATGGTCTCAAACAAGGATGATTGTCTATACGCTTATACTTTTAGTGAATGGGAAAAGGTTGAAACCAAAATTTTATCGGCAAAGACCAATGCCATGGGAGAGTTTAGAAGATTTTTCCTGGGCAACTCCTGCGAATGCTTGTGTGACAAGCAGGACCGGATTCTGCTCCCTAAAAGTTTAAGAGAATATGCAAATCTTGAAAAAGATATTGTTCTTGTGGGCAACCTGGATCGTTTCGAGATCTGGGCCCGGGATCAATGGGACATGATCAACAAAAAAATGGAGCAAAAACTTAAAAAAGAAGAAATAAGAGAGGAAATCGCTTCTCTAGGGTTGTAAGCAATGGGATTTGAGCATACGTCTGTAATGTCTCAAGAGGTGCATGAGCACCAGAACCTTAAACCCGGAAACATCAGTGTGGATTGTACTCTGGGGGGAGCAGGTCACGCTTTTGCAACCATCAAGGCCATCCTTCCTGACGGGTTGCTCATCGGCATTGACCAGGATCTGGATGCCATTACCCATGCTGAAAAAACTTTACAGCCCTTTAAAGAAAATGTGCGATTGTTCCATAACAATTTTTCCGATCTTCCGGAGATTCTGAACGCGAACGGAATAAAAGGGGTAAACTCCATACTCCTTGACCTGGGCTTTTCACTCAACCAATTGAAAAACGGCAACCGCGGATTTAGTTTTAACAAGAATGAACCATTGGATATGCGAATGGATATTCGAAACGATCTGACAGCCTTTGAAATTATCAATTCATTCCAGGAGGATGAGCTGATAAATATTTTCTTTAAATTCGGTGAAGAAAAGTTCTCACGGCGGATTGCAAAGAGGATAGTGGAAACAAGAAAGGATACACCCATTCATACCAGTTCAGAACTTGCACAAATTATCACAAAAGCTATTCCTGCAAAATTTGTATATAGTCAACGCATTCATCCGGCAACTAGAGTCTTTCAAGCGTTAAGAATTGCTGTAAACAGGGAGCTTGAACGACTTGAAACCTTTATGGAAATCGTGCCTTCCCTTCTTTTAAAAGGAGGGCGGCTTTGTGTTATTTCTTTTCATTCCCTTGAAGACCGAATCGTGAAACAGGCTTTACGCAAATTTGAAGAAGGGTGTACCTGTCCAAAAACTCTGCCGATCTGTTTGTGCGGGTTTGTCCCACAGATGAAATCAATTTTCAGAAAACCATTGGTTCCCACAAAAGAAGAAATAGCACTCAACCCCATGTCAAGAAGCTCAAAATTAAGGGTGGCTCAAAAAGTTTAGCCTATGACGATTAAAAATGACATATCCCAAAAAAAAGTACAGCCACAAGAAATAGGATTTCTCTGGCTTGTCATAATCTGCCTGATTTTTTGTGAACTTCTGGTTTATACCTGGGTCAGGACTGAATCCACCCAGACCATTTTAAGGGTGTCCAAAACACAGACCGCGCATATAAAAAAAACCTCTTATAACAAGGCTCTGTGCCTTGAAAGAGATCGCCTGAAATCAGATGACCGGATTACCCGCATTGCAAAAACCCAGTTGAATCTTTCCACAGATACATTGGAGCAAACCATTTATCTTTCAGGGGAAAACGGTTAATGTCAAAAAATTTTAACAACAGGATAAAACAAAGAATCATTGTCATTCAGATTTTGATTGTCGTATCAATCTTTCTTCTGGGAGCAAAATCCTTTGACATTCAAATTTTCAAAGCCAAAGACCTGGCCAAAAAAGCTGAAAACGGGTATTCCAGAAAAATCACAGTAAAAGGGGAAAGAGGGCAGATTTTTGATAGAAACATGAATGAACTTGCCACCAGCATTGATGCCATATCCATCACTGCCAATCCTTCAAAGATAAAAAATCCCGGGTCTGCTGCTAAAAAACTTTCAAAAATACTGGGGATTAACCAAAAAAAACTTCAAAACACACTTTCATCACAGCGCATGTTCGCTTGCGTGGCCAAAAGCATTCCTCCAGATCAGGCTGAACAAATCAAAGGATTGAACCTGGAGGGTATTTATTTTGAAAATGATTCTAAAAGATTTTACCCCAACAGAAACCTTTCAGCACAAGTCCTCGGATTTACCGGCACAGATAATTCAGGTCTTGAAGGCCTTGAGTATAAATACAATTCTGTTCTGGAAGGAAGTTCCTTAAAAATAAGGGTTAAAAAAGATGGGAATGGAGGGATACTCGAGCTGGGCAAGGAAAAAAGAGCTGGACTGAAAGGAAAGTCCATTGTACTGACCCTGGACAAAAAAATTCAATTTTTAAGTGAGCAAATACTTGAAAAAACCGTGGAGGCCCACCAGGCAAAATCAGGAATAGCCCTGGTGATGAGGCCTAAAACCGGAGAATTGCTTTCCATTGCTCATTTTCCTCAATTCAATCCAAACAATTTCAAAAGATATAACAATATCGCCTTTAGAAACCGTGCCGTCACAGATGCATTTGAGCCTGGATCTGCCATGAAGGTCTTTACTGCAGCAGCAGCACTGGAAAATGGGTTTGGTCCCAAATCCATCTTTTATTGTGAAAAAGGCACTTATCAAATTGGAACATTTACCATTCATGACACCCATCCCTATGATTGGCTTTCCATAAATCAGATTATCAAATTTTCAAGCAATATTGGAGTCACAAAAATTGGAGAAACCATTGGGGATAAGGCCTTGCACAATTATCTGGCTGCCTTTGGGTTTGGAAACAAAACCCAGATTGAGTGCCCCGGAGAAACATCGGGCAGCTTGAGCCCCTATCAAAAATGGTCTAAAATTGATGCCAGCGCCATCTCTTTTGGCCAGGGCGTTTCTGTTTCTGCCATACAACTTATCAGTGGTATCAGCGCAATTGCAAATAATGGCGTTCTTATGAAGCCCTTGTTGATAAAAAAAATTATTTCCAGCAACGGGGAAGACTTAGAAGTATATCATCCGGAAAAAATCCGGCAGGCCATCTCCTCGAAAAGTGCCCGGCACGTTAAACGGATGATGCGTTTTGTCGTAGAAAACGACGGCACAGGTAAAAAAGCAGCAATGGCTGGATATACCGTTTGTGGAAAAACAGGAACCGCTCAAAAAGCCTTGAAAAACGAAAAAGGCTATTCAAAAGACAACTATGTCTCAATTTTTGCAGGATTTGCACCAGAGAACCATCCTGAACTTGCAATTCTTGTGGCCATTGATGAACCCAGAAAACAATATTATGGCGGAGATGTGGCAGCGCCTGCTTTTAAAACAATCATGGCTGAATCATTTAATTATTTAAATATACCCCCCTGAAAACAATAAACATATGGTTGTCTTATTATCGCCCGGAGGAAAAAATTGAAGCTGTCTGAACTAATAAAAGAGTGTTCAAAATCAGGGATAACCTATGATCCTGACATTACCTCTATTGCTTCAAACTCCAGGAATATCCAGCCAGGGGGTCTGTTCATTGCTGTTAAAGGGTTTATAGTTGACGGACACGATTATATTGACCAGGCCTTTGAAAACGGGGCCATAGCCGTTATAGCCCAAAACAATCCGAAAAACCTGGAAAATGTCATTCTGGTTGAAAACTCAAGACTTTCCATGGCCTCCATCGCAGCCAATTTTTATGGCAATCCATCAAAGGATATGACCCTTGTCGGCATCACAGGAACCAATGGAAAAACAACCACCACATGGCTGCTTGAAAGTATTTTTAAAACCTGTGGATTTTCAACGGGTGTCATTGGAACTATCAACATCCGGTATAACCATCAGGTTTTTGGCAATCCCGTAACCACACCTGATTCCATTGATCTTCAAAAAACCCTTTATAAAATGAAAAATTCAGGGGTGACCCATGTCATCATGGAAGTCTCTTCCCATGGACTTGACCTCAACAGGGTGGATTATTGCCAATTTGACCTGGGAGTATTTACAAACCTTTCCCAGGATCACCTGGATTATCACAAAGGAATGGCAGAGTACTTTAATTGTAAAAAAAGATTTTTTACACAGTGTCTTAAGCCAGGCAAGGAAAAGAACTCCATAGCAGTTCTGAATATTGATGACCCAAAAGGAAAAATCCTTTTAAAGTCACTGGAATATAAAACCATTGCTGTCAGCACAAAAGAAAAAACAGACGCGACCGATGCTGCCGCTGTTTATTCACAGGATATCACAGATGATATTCACGGGTTGTCAGGGACCATTTGCCTGTCCCATACTTCATTTAATTTAACATCACAATTGACGGGCACCTTTAATTTAGAAAACATCCTGTGCGCTACAGGCGCTGCCCATGCCCTGGGTATCCCTTCCCATCAAATTAAAAAAGGAATTGAAGACTGCGTAATCATTCCAGGACGTCTTGAAAAAATTAACAACCCCATTGACCGGTTTTTATTTGTTGATTATGCCCATACACCGGGTGCCCTGGAATCCATTTTAATGACGTTAAAAAAAAGAGCCCCCAAAAGAATCATCACCGTTTTTGGATGCGGTGGGGACAGGGACCGATCAAAACGGCCATTAATGGGACAGGTGGCATGCAGACACAGCCATATTGCAATTATAACCTCTGATAACCCCAGAACGGAACATCCAGATTCCATTATAAATGACATTCTTAAAGGGATAGATGGATTTCACAAACTTTCTGAAAATGATCTTTTGTTACATCCTTTTAAAAAAGGCTATCTGGTTGAAGTTGACCGGAAAAAAGCCCTGAAAAAAGCGATATTTATTTCAAAACCAGGGGACATCATTATAGCTGCAGGCAAAGGCCATGAAACTTACCAGGTTACCAATGCAGGAACCATTCACTTTGATGATAAAGAAGAATTTACAAAAGCAGCGCAAAAATTTGCAAACCAGTTCAAACCCATCCCATGGAAAACCAATGATCTATCAGAGGCTTTGAATACAGAACCTGCTTTTTCAACCATTAAAGAAGATTATAATTTTACAGGGATCTCAACAGACTCACGGACAATTTTAGAAACCCAGATTTTCATCGCCCTTAAAGGAGAAAACTTTGACGGCCACGCCTTTATTAAACCCCTTATGGAAAAAGGGATAAAAGGGTTTATCACAACAAAGGGATTTATCACAACCCTGGATAAAAATACAAAAAAAACTTTGTTTCAAAAAAATATGATCATTTTTGAAACAAAGAACACCTTAATGGCCTTAGGACAGCTTGCCCAATATCAAAGGCGCAGGTCAAATGTAAAACTGCTTGCCATTACAGGTTCCAGCGGAAAAACAACCACAAGAAAAATTATTGAAGAAATTTTTAAAACCCAATTTCACATCCATGCAACCAAAGGAAATTTCAATAATGAAATCGGCTTGCCACTCACCCTTTTAGAACTTTCCTCTGCCCACGAATGGGCCATTGTTGAAATGGGCATGAACCACCCGGGCGAGATATCAAGACTGAGTCAGATAGCGCTTCCTGATATTGCCATGGTGATAAATACGGCCGGTGTCCACCTGGAGGGGCTTGGCAGCGTAGATAATGTGGCAAAAGCAAAGGCTGAAATATTTGACGGCCTAAGGGAAAACGGGACAGCCATTCTCTTTGCAGATGACCCAAGACGTCATATACTTGAAGCAAAAGCCAGAAAAAAAAAAGCGATTCAAAACCTGCTTTTTTTTGGTTCCGGGCCAGGCTCAGATATTCGATCCACCAAAGTTAAAACTCTGACCGATTCCACCCAGTTTACAGCAAGAGTTAAAGATGAGGAAATAGTCTTTTCCATCAACTCCCCTGCTCTTTTTATGGTTGACAACTGCCTTGCCGCAATTTGTGCGGCAAGATCTGCTAAAATTTGTTCAGAGGGTATGAGAAAAGGGATAAAAGCTTTCAACCCTGTAAAAGGCAGGATGAATATCTACAGGCTTTCAGATTTTTTCCATATTATTGATGACACCTACAATGCAAATCCTGCTTCAGTTAGCCAGGCCTTGAACACACTGAATATAGTCAGCAAAGGCAAAAACAGTATTGCAGTCCTGGGAGATATGCTGGAATTGGGGATTGAATCAGACCAGCTTCATCGGCAAGTCGGACAGAAGGCTGCTATGCTGGGAATCTGCAAATTATTTGTTTTTGGCAGCCTTGTAAAACACACCATGGAAGGTGCCATCGAAAATGGCTTTTCCATAGACGATATATTCCACGGAACAAAAGATGAGATCACTGAAAAACTTTTAGAAAGCGTAGAAACCAAAACCTGGATTCTTGTAAAAGGTTCCCGGGGCATGGCCATGGAAACGGTCATACAGGGACTTCAACAACAATTAAATGTCAATGTGCAGGGGTTATGATGGATATTTTAAAAAACTCTAAGGAAAAACGCTTATTTAATGACAGAAGAAAATTTAATTACACTGCCTATCTTCCTGAAAGACGATCTGGAATGGACAGAAGAGATGTTGATGCAAACGAATTTAATGTAAGGGTGACATAAAGGCAAAAGAGATGCTGTACGAATTTTTATATCCATATCATGTTGATTTCTCGTTCTTAAATATATTTCGATATATTACATTCAGAACGATTTACGGCGGACTGACAGCATTTTTAATTTGTTTTCTTTTCGGACCTTTTGTTATCAGAAAACTTTCTCAGTTGCAAATCGGACAAATAATTCAAACGGATGGGCCGCAGTCTCATCTGGGCAAACAGGGTACGCCTACAATGGGCGGAATCCTTATCCTTTTTTCTGTTTTCTTGACCACCGTCATCTGGGGGAAACTGTCCAATCATTATATCAACATTCTTCTTCTGACCCTTATCCTTTTTGGATTTATCGGATTTATTGATGACTATCTCATGCAGATAAAAAAACGAAACATGGGATTTACTGCCAAGGGCAAATTTCTCATCCAGGTATTGTTTGGCCTGATTATCGGCTGGCTGATCTATAAATGTCCTGATTTTAATTCCACGCTGACCATTCCATTTTTTAAGGATGTCTCCCCGGATCTGGGGATCTGGTACATCCCCTTTGCCTGTCTTGTCATTGTGGGCACATCAAATGCAGTAAACCTGACGGACGGACTTGACGGGCTTGCCATAGGCCCATATATCGTTGCCAGCGTCACCTACATGTTCTTTGCCTATGTTACAGGTCATGTCCAGATCGCTGAATATCTTCATCTCAAACATATTGCCTCTGCCGGTGAAATAGCAGTAATCTGCGGAACTCTGGCAGGTGCCGGTTTAGGGTTCCTATGGTTTAATGCATACCCGGCCCAGATTTTTATGGGTGATTCAGGCTCTATTCCATTGGGCGGAATTCTGGGAACCATTGCCATCATAACAAAACAGGAAATCCTCTTGGTCATTGTCGGCGGGCTGTTTGTCATTGAAGCCTTATCCGTTATCATTCAAGTGTCCTATTTTAAACTGACGAAAGGAAAAAGAATTTTTCGAATGGCCCCTTTACACCATCATTTTGAACTTAAAGGCTGGCATGAATCAAAGGTGATTATTCGGTTCTGGATTATATCCATTACCCTGGCGTTATTATCCTTGAGTACCCTGAAAATAAGGTAAATGAAAGTGAAAAAAGAAAAACAACCATATTTTCTGGTCATTGGCCTGGGAGCATCAGGAATTTCCATGGCAAAATTCCTTTGTTCCAAGGGCAAGACTGTTATTGCCACGGATATTGATGCTTCAAAGACAAAAATTGCACAAGAACTCAATGGGCTTGGGATTAAAACTGAAATTGGTTTTCACGACCAGAAAACCTTTAATCAGGCCAGCGTTATGGTTCCAAGTCCTGGAATCCCGAAAACCAATAAATTTATCAAGACTGCATTGGACTTGGGGGTTGGCATCACTGGCGAACTGGATATTTTCACCCGATACAACAACCTTCCAGTGATCGCCATTACAGGTACCAATGGCAAAACCACCACCACCACTTTAATCGGTGATATTTTAAAATCCTGCGGTATGTCACCTTTTGTTGGGGGAAACATTGGGACTCCCTTGGTGGATCACTTGATGAACAAAGGAAAAACCGATGTTATTGTGGCTGAAATATCCAGTTTTCAATTGGATATTTCAAGGCAGTTCAGGCCAGATGTGGGAATTCTCTTAAATATCTCAGAGGACCATCTGGATCGATATGAAAATTATCAGGAATATGAAAGCTCTAAATGGAGCATTTTCAACCATCAAAAACTTTCTGACAAAGCCGTGATTAATGAATCCATTAAAAAATTTGATATGCTGTCACAAAAATTGAAATCCAAAATTTTTACATTTTCATCAGACAAAGACACCCTGATAAACTGCAATGCCAAAATCGATTCAAAAAGCATTAAAATTATCACCCGGGAACTGGATCATACGATAAATACAAATCAACTCAAAGAACTTAAAGGCACTCACAACAAAGAAAATATTGCCGCAGCCGTTCTTGCCTGTCTTGCCCTTGGTGCAGATATAAATGAAATTTTAAAGGGATTGGAAACCTTTAAAAATCTGCCCCACAGAATGGAATTCGTTAAAACAATCAACGGAATTTCTTTTTATAATGATTCCAAAGGAACCAATACAGATGCGGTCATCCGAGCCATTAACTGCTTTGAAAAAAATATTATCCTGATTTTGGGAGGAAGGGAAAAAGGCACAGATTTTTCCCTTTTGATCAATGATATTCAAAAGAGTGTTAAAACCATTATTGCCATGGGGGAATGCAGGACAATTATCAAAGATACCTTTAAAAATATATGCCCGGTTTTAGAAGTTCAAACCATGAAAGAAGCTGTTCAGACTGCTTTTAATAAGGCCTTTAAAGATGACGCCGGTGAACCGGCTATTGTACTTTTATCCCCTGCCTGTGCAAGTTTTGACATGTATGAAAATTATCCCCAAAGAGGCAATGACTTTATAGCCCATGTAAATGCTATTGGAAATAAATAAGATGGCCCAACAAACAAAAACCATACATCCCTTTTTCAGTGAAAAAAGTATTCTTTTCCCTGTTCTTCTTCTTTCCGGAATCGGTATTATCATGGTTTATTCAGCAAGTTCCGCCATTAGCATGGAAAGCCATAACACTGTATTTTACTATATGAAAAAGCAGGCCCTGTTTTTGGGCATCAGCCTTTGTGTCATGTTTGTTGCGGCCTCTTTCCCATATAAACTTTACAAAAGCATTTCCTATATCATCCTTTTTGCTGCCATTGCAATGCTTGTGGCAGTACTCGTCCCAACATTAAATATTAAAGCCGGCGGTGCCCACAGATGGCTGAATCTGGGTGGATTTACCTTTCAACCGGCAGAATTTGCAAAACTTGCCCTCATACTTTTCCTTGGATATTCCCTTTCCAAAAAAAAGGAAATGGTAAAAAAATTTTCCATTGGTTTTTTTCCCCATGCATTAATTTTTGCTCTGTTTGCCTCCTTGATCATTATCCAGCCCGATTTTGGCACGATTGTTGTGTTAGGGATAATTACATGGGGAATGATGTTTGTTGCAGGAGTTAAAATCTTCCATCTCCTTTCTCCGGCTCCTTTGCTGATCCCCATCATCTATTTCTGGGTTTATAAGGTTGACTACCGACTGGAAAGGATTATGTCATTTTTAAACCCCTGGGATGACCCCTATAATACGGGGTACCAGATCACCCATTCTTTAAAGGCATTTGGTTCAGGAGGCATTTTTGGAAAAGGCATTGGTCTTGGCATGCAGAAAATGCTTTATCTTCCAGAACCCCACACAGATTTTATTTTTTCAATTATCGGGGAAGAACTAGGGTTGATAGGCGTATTCACTATTTTGTCCCTGTATTTAATTTTATTATTAAAAGGAATCCAGATTGCCAAAAACTCAAAGACTCTTTTTGGTGCCATCACAGCTGCTGGACTTACCATTTATATCGGGGTTCAGGTCATCATAAACACAGGTGTTGCTTTAGGGGCTCTGCCAACAAAAGGTCTTACCCTGCCCTTTATCAGTTATGGGGGAACTTCCCTTGTGATAAATATGGCAGCCATGGGAATTTTAATGAATATCGGGGCATCCAAAGATCATGAAAAAAGTGCCTAACATAATCATCGCTGGCGGAAAGACGGGGGGACACCTGTTCCCGGGAATTGCCATTTCCCAGGCCCTTGACCGGATACTTGCCCCAATGGTTGAACAGGCCAACCATCACGTGAATATTCTTTTTGTTGGCACCACTGCACCCTTTGAGACCCAAACCCTTGAAAAATACGGGTATGCCCACAAAGCTATATTTTCAAAACCCATTAAAGGCGGCAACCTTCTCAGCAAAGCCTTCTCCATTAGCATTATCCTTATTTCTCTGATCCAGTCCATGGTAATCATGAAAAATTTTAAACCTGATTTTGTCCTGGGAGTCGGAGGATTTTCATCTTTTGCCATTGTACTGGCAGCCTGGATCTTCAGAATTCCAACTGCCATCCAGGAGCAAAACGCCTTCCCCGGGTTGACAAACCGCCTGTTGTCAGGATTTGCCAAAACCATTTTCACATCGTTCAAAGAAACAAAAGGGTTTGCCCACAACCCTAAAGTGAATTATGTGGGAAACCCTGTTAGAAAAACTGAAAATATTGAATCTGCATATAACCTGAATTTAAATAATTTTGATCCAGACAAATTTACCCTTCTTGTCACAGGTGGAAGCCAGGGTGCCGCAAGTATAAACACTGCATTCATGGATGCCCTTGAATTGATGAGCGATATTGACAAATTCAATATTATTCATCAGACCGGCATTAATGATGAATCTGAAATTCTGCAACGATACAACCGCCTGAAAATCAATGCAACAACCAAAGCTTTTTTCCATAACATGCCACAGCTTCAGGACATGGCAGATCTTGTAATAACAAGGGCGGGTGCGGGAACTATTTCAGAACTGTGTATCAAGGGCCTGCCTGCCATTCTTATTCCCTTCCCCCATGCAGCTGACGACCACCAGACCTTTAATGCAAAAGCCCTTGAAGAACAAGGAGCAGCTATAATGATAAAAGACAATGAACTCACGGGACCTGCCTTAAAAGAAAAGATGGAAGATCTGATGGAAAACAAAGAAAGGCTTCACCACATGGCCCAAATGTCAAGGCGGCTTGCCATGCCTGACGCAGATGAAAAAATAGCAAATCATATTTTAAAAACAAAGGATATTAAGATTTAAGCCATGTATCAAAAAAATTACCATATCCATTTTGTTGGAATCGGCGGCATAGGCATGAGTGGTATTGCAGAACTGCTTATACATCTTGGCTATAAGGTGTCTGGATCTGACTTAAAGCTCTCTTCCATTACCAAACGACTTGAAAAAAAAGGCGGCATCATCTTTCAAGGACACAGTAAGGAGCAGATATCCGGTGCCAGCGTGGTGGTCACCTCTACTGCCATTACTGGTGATAATCCAGAAGTGGTTCACGCAAAAGAACTTTTAGTTCCTATTATTCCAAGGGCTGAAATGCTGGCAGAGTTGATGCGGATCAAATATTCCATTGCTATTTCAGGTGCCCATGGCAAAACATCCACCACTTCCATGATTTCTCAAATCCTCAACACTGCCGGTCTTGATCCCACAGTAATTATCGGAGGCCTTCTCAAAGGGCTTGATACCAATGCATTGCATGGCAAAGGCGAATATATTGTTGCTGAAGCCGACGAAAGCGACGGATCTTTTTTAAAGTATGCACCTGCCATTGCAGTCGTCACCAATATAGATCTTGAACACCTTGATTTTTACAGGGATATTGAAGATATCAAAGATAAATTTGTTCAGTTTATCAACTCTGTTCCCTTTTATGGCCTTGCAATTCTCTGCCTTGATAACGAACATATCCAGGATATCCTTCCCAGGTTAAAGGTCAGATATACCACCTTTGGCATGACGGCCCAGTCTGATCTGCGGGCCAGGGAAATCTCATTTATGGGCAACAAGAGTTTTTTTAAAGTTTTCCACCATGAAAAACTATTGGGCGACATTAATCTAAATATCGCCGGAAAGCATAATATCTCCAATGCACTTGCTTCCATTGCAACGGGGCTTGAGCTGAACATATCCTTTAAAACAATTAAAAAAGCATTGGAACAGATTGAAGGCGTAAAAAGGCGACTTGAAATCAAGGGGAGAAAAAAGGGAATCCTGGTAATAGATGATTATGGCCATCATCCAACAGAAATCATGGCAACCCTGACTGCAATCAGGGAAAGCCGTATGGGCAAAAGGCTGATTGTTTTATTTCAGCCCCATAGATACACCAGGACCCAGGGGTTGTTTCATGAATTCACCCGCTCTTTCTACCAATCCGATATTCTGATTGTACTCCCGATTTATGCGGCAAGTGAGAAAAAAATTAAAGGGGTTGATGCCCAGGGCCTATGCGAAGGTATCAGAAAACATGGACACAAAGAGGTCTCTTATGCACCTGATTTTAACCAGGCTTTATCTATGATTACCCCTAAACTAAAAAAGGGAGATGTTGTTCTGACACTTGGTGCCGGAGACATTTATACCCTTGGAGAAAAACTGCTTGAAGTATTGTAAAGGCAAAACATGGTAACAAAAGAAAACGCAGCCGTTTCAACACTGGCTCAAGAATTCAAACTTCTTGTTGATGAGCCAATGAAAAAACATACCTCCTTTAAAATCGGAGGCCCGGCTGATCTTCTTGCAATGCCAAAAGACAAACTGGAATTAAAAAAATTATTAGAAAAAGCCTCAACTCTTGGTATTCCAATCACTATTTTTGGGGGTGGCACCAATATTTTAATTACAGATAAAGGCATCCGGGGTCTTGTGGTTATTACAAAGTTTTTAAAATCTAAAATCCATATTACCCAGGCAGACCTTCAAGGAAAAACCATTTATGTTGAAGCAGGAGAGCGGTTATCAAGTGTCTGTCAGTTTGCCATCCGCCACTCGCTTTCTGGACTCGAATATGCTGCAGGAATACCCGGGACTGTCGGGGGTGCCATTATGATGAATGCCGGAACAAAATCCTGGGAAATATCAGATATTGTTGAATCCATTGATATATTAAACAAAAATAATCTGGCATTTGAAACCATTGGAGAAAAAGACCTTGATTTTTCCTACCGCCGACTTAATCACCCGGGCATTATCGTGTCCGCAACCTTACTATTAAAGGAAAAACCCCGGGTACAAATAGAAGAATGCTTTAAAGAAAACCTTGCCATAAAAAATGCTGCCCAGCCTGTTTTTGCTGCCAGCGCCGGATGTTTTTTTAAAAATCCAACCCTGGGAAAATCTGCCGGTGAACTGATTGAGAAATCAGGACTTAAAGGGATGAGGATCAATGATGCAATGGTTTCTGAAAAACATGCAAATTTTATTGTAAACACCAACAATGCGAGCTGTGAAGATATCCTCTTATTAAAACAGCATATCCAGGAGATTGTATTTAAAAAATACCATATTAAGTTAGAAACAGAAGTGAGGCTGGAAGGTGAGTAATAAAATTAAACCCAACAGGTATAAACCCGAGGCCAAAGACGGCAAGGATGCAAATTCCCAGTCCGGCATTGCGGTTTGTCTTAAATACGTCATGACTCTGGTATTTATAAGTGTCTTAAGCCTTGTGTCGATATTTATTTACGATTTTATTACCCAGTCACCTTCTTATAATATTAAAAAAATTGAAATTTCAGGGACAAACCGGGTTTTAAAAGAAGACATTATCAAACTTGCAGACCTGACCTTTAAAAAAAATATTTTGAAAATTAATTTATTTTCCTTTGAAAAGCAAATTATTTCCCATCCCTGGATTCAGTCAGCCTGTGTAAAAAGAAATCTGGATTCTGTTCTGTCCATATCCATCACTGAGCATGAACCCCTGGCCATTGTTAAAATTGAAAACCTGGCTGATATTTTAATTAATACCCAGGGAAGCCCTTTTAAAGAATACAGCCCTCTTAATGACGATATAAAAAATTTACCCGTTGTCACGGGACTCGATCTTACAAGTGTCAATAACCAGTATCTGTTCAATGGGACTTTATTTAATTCCACCATGGATTTTTTACAATCAGTGGACTGCGTTAATATAAAGCAAATAAATGGAGATAAAAATACCGGTGTCACCATTGAAGCCAGGGATATATATAACCGGCAGCTCACAGGTGAACAAGGAATAGTTCAAATTAAACTGGGTTTTGATAATTTTAAAGCAAAACTGAATAAAGCAAAAAATATCAGCGAGTATATTGATAAAAACTTTCCCGAAAAAACAATCTGCGCCATGGATCTTTTTAATATTAAAAAAGTGTTTATCAAAACAAAACTCAACAATGCTCTGCACAACGATTTAGAAAAGGGGGCGTAATTTGCAGGGAAATGAAAAAATAATTGTGGGCCTGGATATCGGCACAACCAAAATTATGGCCGTTGTTGGGGAAATGCTCGAAGACGAAATCAACATTATTGGTGTCGGCTTTCACCCATCCACGGGACTTAGAAAAGGAATTGTTGTCAATATTGAATCAACTGTGGATTCAATAAAAAAAGCCATAGAAGAGGCAGAACTCATGGCTGGTTGTGATATTTCATCTGTTTATGCGGGTATTGCAGGGAATCATATAAAAGGCCTTAACTCCCATGGGCTTATCGCTATCAAGGGCCGTGAAATTACAGCCCAGGATGTTGACCGCGTCATTGATGCAGCAAAAGCAATTGCCATTCCAGCCGACAGAGAAATTCTTCACGTCATCCCCCAGGAATTTATTGTTGATGACATGGAATCCATTCAAAATCCTGTGGGTATGACAGCAATCCGTCTTGAAGCCAATATTCACATTATAACGGGTGCAGTATCTTCAGCCCGAAATATTGTCAAGTGCTGCAATAAGGCAGGCCTTGAAGTTTGTGACATTGCCCTTGAATCATTGGCCTCGGGCGAAGCAGTTCTTACAGATGAAGAAAAGGAACTGGGATGTGTTGTCGCCGATATGGGTGGCGGGACAACTGATTTGGCCCTTTTCAAAAATAATAATTTAAAATTTATATATAACCTGCCTCTGGGAGGACACAACCTGACCAATGATATTTCCATCGGTCTTAGAACACCCCTGCCGGAAGCTGAAAAAATAAAAAACGAGCATGGCACCTGTATCCCAGAAAATGTAAAAAGCGGAGCAACCATAGAGGTAGCGGGTGTTGGGGGAAGATCCCCAAAAAAACTTTCCAAGAGGGTTTTATCTGAAATCCTTGAGCCCAGAGTGGAAGAAATTTTTTCTCTTTTACAAAAAGAATTATTCTCCAAGGGACTTGAAAATTCATTCCCGGCAGGGTTTGTCCTCACTGGTGGAAGCGTGCTTCTTGACGGCATCAATGAACTTGCAGAATCTGTTTTCAATGTGCCTGTACGAATTGGCGAACCTAATAAAGTTGGGGGGCTGAAAGATATTGTTAAAAATCCGGCCTATGCAACGGGTGTCGGGCTTGTTCTTTTAGGTTCCAGAGCAAGCTGTCGAATTAGTTTGAATGACGTACCAGTTCAAGGATTTACCGGAGTATTAAACAGGATGAAACAGTGGTTTAAAAATATACTTTAATTTTTTAGGGGGGTGAAAATGACTTTTTCTTATGTGGAAAACGAAAAATCAGCAAAAATCAAAGTTATCGGCGTTGGCGGTGCCGGCGGCAATGCAGTGAACAACATGATTGATGCGAAACTCAAAGGTGTAAAATTCATTGTTGCCAATACTGATGTCCAGGCGCTTGAAGCATCCAGGGCTGAAGTAAAAATTCAGATCGGGAAAGAACTGACACAAGGACTTGGCGCTGGTGCTGATCCTAAAAAGGGTCAGCAAGCAGCAGAGGAAAGTGCATCTGAACTGCGGCAGGCGTTAGAGGACAGCCATATGGTCTTTATTACAGCAGGCTTTGGTGGTGGTACAGGAACAGGCGCTGCCCCAGTTATTGCTGAAATATGTAGAGATCTTGGTATACTGACTGTGGCAGTTGCGTCTAAACCCTTTTCCTTTGAAGGCAAAAAAAGAGAAAGACAGGCCCTTGCAGGCCTTGAAAAACTTCATGGGATTACAGATACCGTCATTATCATTCCAAATGACCGGCTCAGGGGAATTGCAACCAAAGGTGCTAGAATGGTTGATATGTTTATTAAAGCAGATGAAATTCTCCACCATTCTGTCAAGGGTATTACAGACCTGATTATGATGCCGGGCCATGTCAACCTTGATTTTGCAGATGTCAGAACCACCATGCAAAAAGCAGGTAAAGCATTGATGGGTATTGGTATTGCATCAGGGGAAAACCGTGCCGTTGAAGCTGCTGAAAGGGCGATTTCCCATCCACTTCTTGAAGATATTTCTATTGCCGGTGCAAAAGGGGTGTTAATGAATATTACATCCAGTTCTGATCTCACCCTTGATGAGATGACACAAGCATCTGACAGGATTTACAAGGAAGTCGGAGATGATGCAGACATCATCTGGGGCCAGACATTTGATGAGGAACTGGGAGATGAAATAAGAATTACAGTCATTGCCACAGGTATTGACTCTGACGAGGTCAAAGAATCCGATAACATACACCATTTTGATCCCATGGCGCAGCCCATTGCATATAAACAGGCAGGGGCAGCAGCCCAGCCCATTACACAATCTGCTGGAACCATTGCCCGGGGACAATTGAGAACTCCTTCCCAGGAGGAGCTTGCAAACTGGAATGAATTTGACAATCCTGTCAGCGTTAAACATAAAAAAGCGGTTGGAGATTATGACATTCTAAATGATTACAATTCAATCCCTTTTGATAACAATGATCTGGAGGTACCGACATTTCTTAGAAGAAAAGCTGACTGATAAATGGGTAAAAGACTCAAATCACCTTGGAATTATGGCTCAAATAAAATCATAGAACAAGGTGCAATTGTTAAAAAAGGTAAAGGCTTTATAAAAGCAGCGCTTGTATATCCCAATACTTATAAGGCAGGCATGTCCAGTCTCGGATTTCAAACCGTATATAAGATTGCAAATAATATTAATTTTTTAGCCTGTGAAAGGGTCTTTATGCCAGACCCAAAGCAGAAAGCACAAGGTCTTAAGTGTGACCTTCAGGCTACGCGTGACCTTCAGGTTAAAAGTGTTGAAAGCGGTTTAACCCTTAATAAATTTGATATCATTCTGTTTTCAATATCATTTGAAAACGACTTTATCCACATTGTTCAACTCCTTGGAAAAGCAGGCATCCCCTTGCGATCGCCCGATCGAAACCACACCCACCCCCTGGTGGTTGCAGGGGGAGTCGCCTGTTTCTTAAACCCTGAACCCATTGCCCCTTTTATGGACTGTTTCCTTTTAGGAGAAGCTGAATGCTTACTTGAGCCATTTTTTGATAACTTCTTAAAAAAAATTAATAAAAACTCTTTTTTACACGGCCTGGAAAAAATAATCCCCGGTGCTTATGTACCCGCTCTTCACACTGATAAAAATCCATTTCAAATCAAGGTGCAATACCTTAAAAATCTTGACACAATTACAACAGCCACCAGTATTCTCACCACTGAAACTGTTTTTAAGGACACCTTTCTTATAGAGACCCTTAAAGGCTGCCCCCATGGCTGCAGGTTCTGCAGTGCAGGATTTATTTACAGGCCACCCAGAATATATCCAGCTGAAAATATCTATGCGGCCATGGATACTGCCACGGGCAAGACAGATAAAATAGGGTTTGTCAGTTCAGCTATTGCAGATCATCCTGACATAACAAATATCTGCGACTATGGTTTGAAACACAATTTTAAACTCTCTTTTTCATCCCTCAGGGCAGATAAACTGACCCATGAATTTATCACTGCACTTTCAGCCGCAAAGGTAAAAACAGCCACCATTGCCCCGGAAGCTGGATCAGCACGAATGCGCGATATTATTAATAAAAAAATTGATGAGCATGATATTCTTTGTTCCGCTCAAAGACTTGTCAATGCCGGCATAATAAATTTAAAACTATATTTTATGATCGGCCTTCCCTTTGAACAGGATCAGGATGTTCTGGCCATAGTGGATCTGACAAAAAAAATTAAATCTGTTTTTCTCGAAGCATCAAAAAAACAAAAAAAAATCGGAACCATTACCTTAAGTGTCAATCCGTTTATTCCTAAACCATTTACCCCGTTTCAATGGGCTGCCATGACAGATGAAGCCATATTAAAAAAAAGAGTCGCACTTATCCGTCAAGGCTTAAAAAAAATCCCCAATGTAAAAATCAATGTAGAATCATTGAGAAAAGCAAAAATACATGCCCTTCTTTCCCGTGGAGATCAAAAGGCTGCAGACCTCATCGAATCCGCTTTAAAGGATGGCTGGTCCTTTACCATGAAGCAGAACAAAGCCTATTGTGATTCAATTATCTATCAGGAAACACCCATTGATACCCCCCTGCCCTGGGATTTTCTTGATAATCGAGTCAAAAAAGAATTCCTTGCAAAAGAGTTTATAAAATCCAGACAGGGAAAAAAATCACCCGCCTGCCCTATGATTGACTGCACCAAATGTAACACCTGCATATAACTTAAAACAACTCCATATCCAAACATATTTTCTTTCGCTAACGTATACATTTTATTGATAAATCCACAATCGCAATAAAAAGGCCTGCCATAAATATAGTGAAAACATCCTTAATCTCAAACTCTTCTATGATTTTATCATTGAGCCAGAGAAGAAATTCATTAATCACAATTTTAATTCAATTTAATCATTAATCCTTTACAAAATGAATCCTCAACTTATTGTTATTATAAAAATTGTGATTTTTCTCAAAAATAGGAGCATTTTATATGGGTTGGTTTAGTCAGCTTTTTCAAAATAATGAGCAGATACCCCCTGCAATATTACCGGGGAAAAATGATTCTTGCTGGTGTGATAGTGGATTAAAGTATAAAAAATGTCACCTTGCCAAGGACAAACTTTATTTCAAGGAACATCCTAAAAAAAAGGTCCCTTCTAAAAAGTCATGTGGCCCGGTTTTCGGCTGAGGCAAATAATGATAAAAACCCTGTGTGGGTTTTTAAAGCTGCCACAGCAAATTGCAACGATTAAAACAAAGAGAGAATACCAATCCGTTATATTTTTTGACACATAGATCCACACTGGATATTTGATATATGCTCATATGCTTTTCGTTTCATAGCTTTAATTTTGTTGTTAGTACCTTATAAAGGCCCTGTTGAAATAGCATAATCATAATAGGCTCGGATTCCTTCCTTATCCGCTTAAAAAATTCAATATTAATATAGTATGAATTTAAAATTTTCCTTGTTTATATTACCAATTAATTTTATAAAACGTTGTAATTTTTGTATGCAAATTACAATAAATAAAAACGGAAGATGATCTTATCGGTGTTAGGTCATCAAAGGTAGAAGCAAGAATAAAAAATGGAGGTAGGTTTTATGTCAACTTTAGTATTTGGTCACAAAAATCCTGACACAGATTCAGTCTGTGCAGCGATTGCGCTTGCAGATCTTAAAAAAAAACTGGGCGAGGATATTGCCCCGGCAATTCAAGGTAATTTGACTCCTGAATCTAGTTTTGTACTCAAAAAATTCGGTGTTGCAGGACCCGAAGTTGTTACTTCTTATGCAGGGAAAGATGTATATCTTGTAGATCATTCCGATCTTTCACAGAGCCCTGACGATCTTGGCGACGCCAACATTCTTGGCATTGTTGATCACCATAAGCTTGGCGATGTAACAACAGGCCAGCCCCTTGAATGCTGGATATGGCCCGTCGGATGCAGTTGCACAGTTATTGCATCCATGTATAATTATTTTGACGTTGAAATACCAAAAGATATTGCAGGTATAATGCTTTGCGCGATTCTTTCCGATACAGTTATTTTCAAATCAACCACCTGCACAGACACTGATAAAAAAATATGTGCCCAACTTTCTGAAATATGTGAGGAAAGCGATCTTGAAGCTCTGGGTATTGAAATGTTCAAGGTTAAATCAGCAGTAGAAGGCACCCCCATCCGTGAGCTTGTTTTCCGTGATTACAAAGATTTTAACATGAGCGGAAAAGGGATTGGCGTCGGGCAGCTTGAACTGGTTGATCTTTCTATTGTAGACAATATCAAGGCTGATCTTGAAAAAGATATTCAGGCTCTTAAAAAGGAAAAAGGTCATCACAGTGTGTTCCTTATGCTGACAGATATTATGAAAGAAGGCACAGAGCTTTTGATTGCTTCAGATGATGACTCTGTTGTTGAAAAAGCCTTTGGTGTTGCTCCTGTTGGCGGGAAAGCATGGCTGCCCGGCATTATGAGCCGCAAAAAACAAATCATTCCTTATCTTGAAAAAACACTTGGATAAAAGGTAACTATAAAGAGTTTAGGGATAGACCAAAAGACGATTCTATGCCATTTAGGGAAAATGCCAATATTGGCAAATTCCCTAAATGGTAATTTATCCAAAAATTTTATTATTCTACAGGCGGTAAAAAAACATGGCTGAAAACCCATGGTCTGGTTCCATGCCCTATCCTCTTAAAGGGGTTTTAAACACTGTATTCAATTTTTCAGACAATTTTACGATATCAAAAGGTTTGGAAATAAATCCATTGCATCCTTTTTTCATCATTTTTTGGATTTCTATTTCCCGGCTATAACCCGAGGATACCAATACTCTCATTCCCGGATCAAGTGCTCTGATTTTTTCAAAGGTTTCCTCTCCATTCATCCGAGGCATTACCATATCAAGGATAACAAGGTCTATTTTTTGATTTTTGGCTTTTAAAACCTCTATGGCGTCAAACCCGTTTGACACTGCTTTAACTTGATATCCAAGATGTTCCAACATCTCCGAACAAACTTCGATCACCCCTTTTTCATCATCAACCAATAAAACCATGCCTTTTCCATTGAAAATCATCTCTTTTTCTTCAGACACTTTACCAGGGGTTATCTTTGCCCGACTGGCTGGCAGAAAAAACATAAAAGCGCTGCCTTTTCCTGGTTTACTTGTGACCTTAAATATTCCCTTATGGCTCTTTATAATCCCATAAGCTGTGGCAAGACCAAGACCCGTACCCTGACCTCTTTCTTTTGTAGTGAAAAACGGATCAAAAATCCGTGTCATAATCTCATCATTCATTCCAACGCCCGTGTCCGTGACCGTCACTTTTACATATGCACCGCTCTTTTCAAGCCCGAACTCATCCACCTTAAATTCATCCATAACAAAATTTTCAGATTTTATTAGAATTTTACCACCATTCGGCATTGCCTGCCACGCATTGACAAAAAGGTTCATTAATACCTGTTTAATCAAGCCTTCATCCACTATGGTTCCCCATAATTGCTTGTCCAGAGATTGCTCAATCCATATATCTTTTTTTGTCCTGCCAAACAATTTTGCAGTCATTTTTAAAAGATAATTCAGGTTAACAAGACTGGTCTCCTGGGATGTTTTCTGTGCAAACCCCAATAATTGTTTAGCCATTTCCGCACCACTGAAAACATAGGCATCAATATTGGAAAGCCTTTTATATTCTTCGCTGCCCTGTTCAAATCCGCTTTTTACAAGGGATGAATATCCTTGAATACCCATTAGGA
>Ga0075120_10000468_pt1 | contig 33564 bp, 24 predicted proteins | sample AntAceMetag02UKL_FD_69792 | JGI IMG/M metagenome (GOLD analysis project Ga0075120, IMG submission 69792) | Saline lake microbial communities from Ace Lake, Antarctica - Antarctic Ace Lake Metagenome 02UKL | ecosystem: Environmental > Aquatic > Non-marine Saline and Alkaline > Saline | place...
TTCTCAGAGAGTATATTTTTTGATATTTTTCGTAAAAAACAAAAAAAAAGATGCAAAGAAATAAGATGTTTTTCCTGCTTGGAATTATAGTAATAATGCTTGGCGTTTGTGCTTGTTCAAATACCAATAAACCAAAGGAAACAAAACCAAATGTTGTAATTATTTTAGCCGATGATTTAGGATATGGCGATATCTCATATTTTGGACAGAAAAACTACACAACACCCAATATCGACAAGTTTGCAAATGAAGGTGTTGTCTGTACCGACTTTTATGTGCCAACTCCATATTGTGCTCCCTCTCGTGGAACATTGTTAACCGGAAGGTTTCCGTTAAGGCACGGTTTAGTAAAAAATCCAACTCCCGATGCCGGTATAAATGATATTGGAATTCAGGCAGAAGAAATAACTTTAGGTGAAGTTTTTCAACAAGCTAATTATAAAACCATGTGTATTGGTAAATGGCATTTGGGGCATAAGGAGGAATTCTTCCCGGTAAACCATGGATTTGATGAATATTATGGGATTTTATATTCAAATGATATGCGCCCCGTGCAAATTGTTGAAAACCGGGATACTGTAGAATATCCAGTTAACCAAAACCAGTTGACAAAAAAATACACAGAAAAAGCCATCGAGTTTATAACGAAAAATAAGGAAAAACCATTTTTTCTTCACTTGTGTCACGCTATGCCGCACAAGCCTTTGGCTGCTTCAGAGCAATTTTATACACCCGAAACCCCCGATGATTTATATGCCGATGTAATGCGCGAATTGGATTGGTCGGTGGGTGAGGTAATGAAGAACCTCAAGGAGTTGAATTTATTGGAGAATACCATCGTAATTTTCATGTCAGATAATGGTCCTTGGTACGGTGGAAGCACTGGTGGTTTTAAGGGAATGAAAGCTACTACTTGGGAAGGTGGAATCAGAGTTCCATTTTTTATTCATTATCCTAGAATATTTAAGGAACAGATTAAGGTTGATGTTCCTTGTTGGTCTGCTGATATTTTCCCAACCATACTTTCTTTAGCTAGAATTGAAAATGTTAGTAGTAATGTACTTGATGGAGAAGATATTACCGAAGTTTTAAAAGGAAATCAAATAGAGCACAAGCCAGTTTTTAGTATGCATAATAGCACTATTATGTCAATACGAAAAGGAGATTGGAAACTCTTTGTAAATAAACCTAGGTTCTACCGTGAAGTAAATTTAGATAATTGGAAAGATAAGCGTGGACCCGATGGAACAACAATAATTGCTCCTTTCGAACAGGCAACTCCTGCACTTTACCCAGGAATAAAACCAGAAGAACCTCAAAGTAGTATTCAGCTATTTAATTTAAGAATAGACTCAAAGGAATCAAATGATTTGGCACTAGAAAAACCTGAACTTGTTAAGGAGTTAATGCAGGATTATAAAGCCTTTGTATTTAGTTTGAAACAATAACCTTTAGAACATTAAGAATGAAAACAACATTAGTAATTCTAGCATTCTTGTTTTGGAGCGTACCATCCATTATTCATGCACAGAAAGAAGATAATAATAGTAGCAGGCAGATAAGTCTAATGACATACAACCTGAAATTTGCTAGTCCAACTTATAAACCATCGTGGGAAGTTCGACGCGAAATGCAGGTTGATTTAATTCGAAAATATAAGCCCGATATTATTGGAACACAGGAAGGATTAAAGGAACAAATTGATTATTTAACTAAGCAATTGCCCGAGTATGTGGTGGTTGGTGAAGGGCGTCAAGGTGGAGATGACGATGAACACATGGCGATTTTTTATAAACGTGACAAGTTTCGATTACGCGAACTACAGAGTTTTCAACTATCCAAAACCCCGGATATTATAGGTAGTGGTCCTAAGGTAAATCCCCGAATGGTAACTTGGGCACGCTTCGCTCTGATTAATATTTCTAATAAAGGGAAAGATGGAAAGTACCCGGAAGATTATCGTGGGAATTGGGAAAACACGCAGGAATTTTATGTTTTTAATACGCATTATTTTAATGGAAGAAAAGATTCTTTGGCAAGACTAAATGCCTCAAAGTTAATTTTAAATAGAATCAATGAACGGAATCGTTTTGGAGAATGGACAACGGAACGCCCGGTGTTTCTGATGGGAGATTTTAATTGCCACCCTGCTAGTGAACCGCACAAAGTGTTGGTTGGTGATATATATTCGAATGATACAAACCAGCTTCATGATCCGAATAAAGAAAACAGTAAGGAAATTGATTGGATACTTTATAAAGGAGCTGTAAATATAATGAAGTATGAAGAAATAGATTACAATATGGATGGAGTTTATCCTTCGGACCATAAACCAATTTATATTGAGTTTGAGATACTCAATAGGAAATAGGAACACAACACTCTTTACTAGGAATACAAAGGAAACGCTGCATGCTAAAAGCTACGAATGAAAGTGGTATAACCAAATAGATGATCGTATTGAAATAAAGACCTAGGCATTAAAAGACCGAGCAAAAGCCGATGAGTTTGTGGGAAAGTTGTTATAAACATGTAAATAGATAATTCAATAATGTATGAAAGTTCTAAACGAAATAATTAAACGAATATCGGTATTTCTGATGCTTGCTTTACTCTTCAATCCCGCAGCAATTAAAGCTCAAGATTTAAACCCGGACGAGCTGAAATTTGTAAGACAAGGCGCGCAGCGAATGATTTTTGACGAAGATCAATCTATTCCTTTGGCAAAACTTCAAGCCAATAAAATAATTGGTTTAGAAGCTATGTATCCTATCACTAATTACAATAAGGCGATTGCCAACGTTCAGATAAAAGATGACAAGTTGTTTATTCAATCCGATAATGAAACTCAAACCGGAATATGGTTTGGTGGCTTTAATCCTTTTGCTACTTATACAATTGATCTTGCATCAACTTCAGGAGAGGGAGAAATTGGATTTGAATTTTCAAGTGCCGATAAGCAGCAACAATTCTTCATTAAAATAGAATTCAAAAACACAATTTTAACTGAAGTGAAAATTAGTGTAGTTGAAAATGTAAAGGTAATAGCAGATGAGTTGATTTCTGTAAACCTTACTAAAGAAGAAAAGCTTGAGGGTAAAATTATTCTTCAGATGTTGGGAAGTGGACTTGTTTTGTATTCTCTGGATAATGGTTTGCCAAAAGTAATTGGTCAGAGTGATTTCAATAAGTACATTGATTTACGCAAGAAGAGTTATATCAATTCGTTTCAATCAAGCCTGTTTGTAAAACTTAAGCAAGGGGCAGTGAGGGTAAACAAGGTGGAAATGGCATTGACAACAGGCGTGGGTTTAGCTGATATTCGACCAATTACTTATGAAAATGGAGATACAATGCTTGACCAAGGACGATTGTGGTACACAATGTCAATTCGGGGCCGTGCTTTGCCTCACCACATTCAAGGTGTATTCAGCATGAATCCTACTGTGTTTGACATCAAATTTGAAGGAGTGATTCTGTTTGATCGTAACGATGGCCTACTTAGAAACGAGATTGCATCGCATATTTTTTACGATAGAAATGAGAAAATATGGCATGGATTAACGACCGGATTTAGTGCCTATGCATTTCCTGAAAAAGAAAAGAAACAACTGCTTGCTGTTGAGAGCGTAAACGATCCTCGATTTGGGTTCTCGGTAATGAAAGCTGTTCCTTTTGGTATGGTTGGAGATATTGAAGATCCGCATATTATATACGATTCTGAAGCCAAAAAGTGGAGGATGCTAACCTGCATAAATCAAGGAGGATACAAAGCAATTATGTTAGAGTCTGAATCTTGGAATAAAGACTATAGACAAATTGCAGGTCCGGTTGAGCATAATTCAACGGGTACATCTATTCATAAAATAAGTGGTGTTCATTACTGTTTCTCGGGAAGTAAAGAACGGGAAATATTTATTTATACCTATCCCGATCTTCAGGAAGTAGGAACGCTAAATATGGATTTGCCTCCTTGGACAGAATCATCGGGAACAAGGGTTTGGCCCAATATCGTAGAATTACCAGTTGGGTACCCATTTAAATACGTAGCCATAATGATGGACCGGTTCAACTATCCTGGAATGCAAGGGCCTAACTGGACCTATGGTGCACTTTATTTGTATCACGGTTATCGGGAAGACAATGTTGATTAATCGGATGGATAAAATTACGAGTTAAAAGCAAATCAAAGGGAAAAATAAACCGTATGGTCGCGCCTAAATTGGGTGGAAAAGTGAAGATGAAAGTACAGCCGGATCCAATTCAAAACAGATTTATTGTTTTGAGAACTGAAAATATATAGAAGAAAAGAATGAATAACTTAAAAGCGATGTTTTAAAAGTCAAATTGTATGAATAAAATTAGAATAACATTAATGATCCTCATTGCACTATTTGGATTTGTTAAAATGAGCCAATCACAAAATGATGTTGATGCCACTACTCTAAACAACAAAATTATGGCGGGATACCAGGGCTGGTTTGGTGCGCCTAATGATGGAAGTGGACATGGCTGGATTCATTGGTCAGGGGGAGGCACGCCTAATCCAGAGAATATTTCTTTTGATATGTGGCCAGACCTACGTGAGTACGATGAAGATGAGCTTTTTCCAACCAATTTTGTTTATCAAGATGGTACAAACGCAGGACTTTATAGCGCTTATACTTCTAAAACTGTCGATCGGCATGTAAAATGGATGAAAGATTATGGAATTGATGGTGTATTTGTACAGCGTTTTATCAGTTCAGCTCTTGGTAGGCGTGAACAGCGTGACAAGGTGTTGAATAATGTGCGTTTAGGTACTGAGAATCATGGTCGTGTTTTTGCAAATATGTACGATATGTCCGGTGGAAAACCTGGTACCTTTGTACAAGATGTTATTAATGATTGGAAACATTTGGTTGATGACCTAAAAATTACTGAAAGTCCCAATTATATTCATCACAATGGGCGTCCAGTACTTTCTCTATGGGGAGTTCATGTTGGGAATAGCGGAGATGATCTTTCTGCAGCCAAGTGGCTTGAGCTGGTAACCTGGCTAACCGAGGATGCCCCAACGAAATATCAGGTGACATTAAAGGCTGGAGTTGGTAATGGTTGGAAAGATGATTCAAATGACTGGCAGGCTGTATATGATGTGTTTGATATTATTAGCCCATGGGCTGTTGGGCGATATAGGGATAACAATAGTGCCGATAATTATAGAAACACATATTTTCAGGCTGATTTAACTGAAACCTCAAGCAGAGATATGGAATATATACCAGTGGTATTTCCCGGTTTTTCATGGCTGAACCTTAAAGGCGATGGAAATTCACTGAATTCTATTCCACGTAATAATGGAGAATTTTTGTGGCATCAGTTTTACAATGCGATTGATGCAGGATGTAATATGGTATATGTGGCCATGTTTGACGAAGTTGATGAAGGAACTGCCATTTACAAGCTTACTGAAAATGAAAGTCAGATACCAACTACAGGTACATTTTTAACTTTGGATGCTGATGGAACTGATTTACCAAGCGACTGGTATCTTCGTTTAACCGGCGAAGCCTCTAAAATGTTACGCGGCGAAATAAGTTTAACTTCAATAATCCCAATTAGTCCATACCCTAATACAGCAAGTTTTGTTTCTCAAGAATTGTCTACTCAAATGTCTCCAGGCGAAACGGTGGCTGTGGTTATTACAATGAAAAATACGGGTACCACCAGCTGGACAAAAGCTGAAGGTTATAAATTGGGAAGTATCGATCCTGAAGATAATTTGACTTGGGGAATGAAACGTGTAGAATTAGAGGATGATGAGACAATTAAACCGGGAGAAAATAAGACTTTCACTTTTAATGTTACGGCTCCAACGGATAAGAATATCTATCGTTTTCAATGGAAAATGGTACAAGAAGGAAATGCTTTTTTTGGTGAGAAAACAAAAAACAGCTTGATTAATGTTGGCAGTCCTTCCTATTTTTTAGATGACTGTGATGCTTTAACAGCTTGGAAATCGTCAAGTAGTCTAAGCCTGAATAATACAGATAATAAGCAAGGCGAAAATTGTATTCAATTTAATGGAGGAGGTACAAATGATTTCCAAAAAGTATTCTCTACCTCATATAATTCGGGTATATCGGTGAATGATGCAGTACTTCAATTTTGGTATTATGTTTCGGATGCTTCTAAATTGAGTGCATCAAATCAGGTAGAAATTGGAAGTGCCGGAACACATGACCAAGATGAATACAATTGGAGTTTGAAGGACTTAACCGACGGATGGAATTTAATTACCCTTAAGGTAAGCGATGCTGCGGAACAAGGTAATCCTGATCTGAATGCTATCAACTGGTTCAGGCTATACAACAATAAATCAGGTACGGTAACAACAAAAATCGATGAAATTCAAATTCTTGATTTCAATGCAAGTGCAACAAAATATGAAGTGATCATTAATAAAGGTTCCGGCGATGGAAACTATATTGAGAATACAACAATAAATATTTCGGCAGACAAAGCTCCGGATGGTTACACTTTTAAAGAATGGATTATAAATACAGGCAATCCCATAATTGCTGAAAAGTTTTTAGCAAATACAACATTAAAAATTTCAGCCGAAAATACATCAGTAACTTCAACCTATAAACTTTTAGGTTTGTATTTAGATGATTGTGATAATTTAAGCGATTGGAACTCATCGGGAGCCTTATCATTAAATAGTACAGATAAAAAAGAAGGCGTTAATTGTATCGAATTTGTAGGGAGTGGTACCGATGAGTATAAAAAAGTATTTGAAACGCCATACGATGCAAAGGGTACTGAAAGTGGAACCGTTTTAGAATTTTGGTATTATGTTTCTGATGTATCCTTACTTAAGAGTATCAATCAGGTTGAAATTAGTAGTTCTGGCAAGCCCGATACTGATGAGTATAGTTGGTCATTGAATGGTTTAGTCTCGGGTTGGAATTATATAGAATTAAATACCAGTGATGCAGGTAAAATAGGAAATCCAGATTTAAGAGTCATCAACTTTTTTCGTTTATACCGGTTTAAGTCCGGTGGTGTAACTACCCGCATCGATGCGATTAAACTCTCAGGAGAAATAGGGACATCAATTAATGACCTTGCTATCAGAGAATCGTTTAAAATCTATCCAAATCCGGCAGAAACAGAATTCTTTTTGAATTTTACCTTGCCTAAATCAACAACGATAAGTATCACAATATTAAACCTCAACGGACAGATTGTCTCGCAAAGCATTCAAAGTAAGCAATTTAATAGAGGAGAACATCGCTATGTCATTCCGGTAGGTGGTTTGAAATCAGGTGCATATATTGTTCGAATAAAAGGGGATAATAAAGTATTTGCTAAAAAAGTATTGGTGAAATAAAATATTGTAAATAATCCTCTGGCAGAAATCACATTGATATTTTTAAGAATATTCACTGATAACTAACTAAAGAGTTGTTCTTACTTTTAATATCAAAATAAACAGATTCAATAAATCATTAAAATAAAATCGATGTCATCAAGAAGAAAGTTTATTAAAAACATTGCAGCAAGTTCAGCAGCTCTAACAATTGGTGGTGTTGCTTCTGGAATGCCGGCTAAAAGTTACCGTAAAATCATTGGTTCAAACGATAGGTTAAATGTTGCCATAGCTGGCTTGGGAAGAAGACTTAACGGATACCTTGAACCAATTGAACAAAAGGAAAGCAATGTGAATTTGCTGTATTTGTGCGACGTAATGGATCATCAGCTAGAGAAAGCTGATAAGAAATTTCAAGAGCTATTGGGGTATAAATCAAAACTGGAAAAGGATGTTAGAAAAGTCCTTGAAGACAAAGATTTAGATGCTATTTTTATTGCTACACCCGACCACTGGCACACTCCTGGGGCGATTATGTCGATGCAGGCAGGGAAACATGTCTATCTTGAAAAACCATGTAGTCACAATTTTTATGAAAGTGAAATTCTAATTGCTGCGATAAAGAAATACGGTAAAGTAATTCAAATGGGTAACCAACAGCGTTCAGCTCCTTTATCAATTAATGTAATCAAACAAATTCATAATGGTTTAATTGGGGAAACTTATAAGGCTATTGCGTTTTATTCAAATAAACGAGGCAAAGTGGTTGTTCCCCAAAAAGCTGTTGTTCCAAGTGGATTAGATTGGGGGCTTTTTCAGGGACCATCACCAAGAAAAGAATATATGCATGATACATGGAATTACAATTGGCACTGGTATGGATGGGACTTTGGGACGGCCGAATCGGGCAATAATGCAACGCATGAATTGGATGTGGCTCGTTGGGCACTTCAGGTTGATTATCCCGAACAAGTTGTAGTGGAAGCGGATAAACGACATTTTAGAAATGATGGTTGGCAAATGTACGATACAATGGAAGCCACTTTCAAATTCGAAAATGGCAAAGCAATTACTTGGGATGGTAAAAGTCGTAATGCTTTTAATACATACGGAGGTGAACGAGGCACAATAATTTTTGGCACTGAAGGTACAGTTTGGATTGACAGAGGAATGTATAGTGTTTATGACCGAGCAGGGAAAATGATTAAAGACTATAAGTCAGCCAATCAGGAATCGGGAAATGCACTTGGCGGCGGTGGCGATACTTCAACACAACATGCCAAAAATTTCTTTAACGCCATTCGCGGAACAGAAGAAGTAAATTCACCAATTTCAGAAGGTGTAATCAGCCAAGCAATGACACATTATGCAAATATTGCCTACCGAATTGGGCATGGATTTGATGTTGATACAAAGACTGGGCGCATGTACAACCGTGATGCTATGAAATTATGGAAACGTGAATATGAACCGGGTTGGGAACCAAAAATATAAATAAAATAAAAGGGAACAGTTCAATAAGATATTGATTGTTCCCTTTTATTGTTGTCTAACATAAGAAAAAAATAATTAAAGATGAAAATGAGAAATTCTTCATTTCATTATTGAAAGATGACTCGTTGAACGTATTTTTTAAAATAGACCATTTCTAGTATTCGTTAGGAGCAGTCAAAAATTAATTTCATTAATCTTCTGTTAATGGAATATTTATCTGTTCTCATATATTTGATTAATATAATTCTTAAAAATACGTTGAATGAATCGAGGACGAAGTACTCTAATAATATTGCTAGCTATTTTTACTTTTGCCAGTAGTTGTTCGCAAAAGAAAATATCAGAAGAACCTCCAAAGAAGCCAAATGTACTTATCTTTTTTTCCGATCAGCACAACAAAAAAGTGTTGGGTTTTGAAGGACATCCCGATGTAATTACACCCAACCTTGATAAACTTGCTGATGAATCTCTCGTGTTTGATAAAGCCTATTGTAATGTTGGAGTTTGCACTCCATCGCGGTCAGCTTTACTTACCGGATTAATGCCACGTACTCTGGGCTTATTGGCTAATCCTGGTCATACTTCGGTTATGGATGATGCGATCTCAATGGCCACAATTTTTAAATTAAATAATTACAATACTTATACTTTTGGCAAAAGGCATGTTAGTAGTGCAATTGACGAAGGTTGGGATGTTAAAAAAGATCATCAATTTAAACCCGATGATGATGATAATTATATAAGCTGGATTGAAAGAAATGGCTATGCAAAGGAGTTTGCTTGGGACTGGGCTGCCGAGTTTGGTCGGGGACCGAAAGGTTCTTCCGAATTCGAAACAAAAATTCCAACGGCTGATTTAGGAACTCGGATATCAAAATTGCCTGCAGAATTTACCATGGAAGCTTACACAATGCATGAAACCCTTAAAATGATAAAGGAGCAGTCTGGAAGTGAAAAGCCATTTCTTTGTTGGGCAACATTTTACCGTCCACATCAACCGTATAACCCCTTGCCGAAATACATGGATATGTACAATGTTAGTGAATGGGGAGAAGGTACAAAAAAGGGAAGTGGAATTAAAATGCCCGAAAGTTTTTACGAACCAACTGAAAATTTGCCTCCTCTTTTGCAATCTCAGCGAAATGGTGGAAACAAAGTTTGGAATATGGATAAAGCTTTTAGAAATGAGCAACTCTGGAGAGATTATATTGGGGCATACTACGCTCTGGTTACTGAGATAGATTATTGTGTAGGTGAAATTCTAAAAGCTTTAGATGAAGCTGGAATGGCGGAGGAAACCATAGTCATTTATACATCAGATCATGGTGATTTTGTTGGGAATCACGGTATGGTAGAAAAAGCTGCTGCAGGGCAAAACGTATATGAAGATATTTTAAATATTCCTTTAATCCTACGTTTTCCGGGGAAAACAGAAAAGGGAAAACGCACTGCAGAGTTGGTAACTCTTGCTGATGTTCTGCCAACCTTAATTGATGTATTAGATTTGGAAGTTCCAGAATTAGAATACCCTATTCAAGGCAAATCTATGGCAGATGTTATAACCAATAATGGCTCAATGAATCGGGAATATATAGTATCTGAGAGTTGGTCGCAGGCTACAGTAATTACAAGAGAGTCGAAATTGGGAATTATGCTTGATCCCACAGTGGTGCATAAAACATGGGACTATCGCGAGTTTGGTGATATATTTTTCGATATGAAAAATGACCCGCAGGAAATTAATAACCAAATTAATAACGATAATCACAAAGAAGAAATTGATAAGCTTCGAATATTTTACGAAGAATACCTTACGAATACTCCAGCTACAGGAAAGAAGGAAATGATAAATCAAAAACAAAAATAATGCGATTAAAAAAGATATTAAATGTTGCATTAGTAGGGGCACTCTGTATTGCTTTTTCAGTAAGTGCTGTTGCTCAGGGAAAGAAGAATCTCTTATTCATTATTACCGACCAACAACGTTACGATGCTTTAAGTGTGGCCGGAAATACCGTGTTGGAAACCCCAAACCTCGATCGTTTAGCAAAGCAAGGAGCTTATTTTAAAAATGCCTATACACCTTGTGCAGTTTGCTGTCCGGCACGTTCTTCAATTCTTACCGGGCATACCGTTGAGAACACCGGTATGAGAACAAATGATAAGGGGTATTATAACGAAGAAGAAGGATTGATGACAATGCCAACTTTTGATGAAATTCTGACAAAGAACGGATATCATTGCGAATATTATGGCAAATGGCACAGTCAGACTTCTCATACCGCCATTTATAAAAATCCAAAACAGACATCAAAGAACGGAAAATCTGTTTTTGCACATGGCGGACAAAATCATGTTTACATTGATTATATAAATGAGAATTATCCAAAGCAAGAACTAAAAAAGGGTGAACACTACGACAAGTTTACGCAAAGGCCTTATCGACCCGATCCGATGGATATTTTGTATGGAAAAGAGAATGAGGACTTAACAGAGGAACAAAAAAAGGCAAGCCAACCCAATTTTCATGGAGAATTGTTAGTGCCCAAAGAACATAGTTTTACCGCGTTTCAAGCTAAAGAAACCATCGAGGCAATTGAACGATTGAAAGACTCTGTTTTTAGTATTACCTGTTCTTTTCATTTCCCACATGCGCCACTTATTCCACCTGAGCCTTATTATAGTATGTATCCGGCAAACGAGATGGTGCCACCCGTTAGTATTAACGACGACATGGAGAATTCTCCCTACAAAACTGCAAATGGAAGAATGGGATTACCTGTATTCTCCGATCCTGATAAAATCAAATACATGATTTCGAACTACTATGGTTTGGTAAAAGAAATTGACGACTGGGTAGGCGAAATTTTGGCAACACTCGACAAAAATGGTTTAGCAGATAATACTCTTGTAATTTTTACCAGCGACCATGGAGAAATGCTTGGTTCACATGGTTTACGCGAAAAGAATATTTTTTACGAAGAGTCGGCACACATTCCATTAATGATTCGCTTTCCCGGAGAAATCGACAAAAAGGTTGAAGTTGATGGCTACGTTTCACTGATTGATTTATTTCCTTCTATTTTGGATTATCTGAAAATCAAAGAATACCCATCGGACGGTAAAAGCCTGAGAGGTTTAATCGAAGGAACCGACAAAGAACATGGAAAATATGTAGTTACAGAGTGGGATTATCGTGGCCCTGTTTCACCGAATTTTATGATTGTAAAAGATGGCTGGAAGCTATTAATTCCGTATTCGAAAGAATCAAAGGTTATAAATGCCATGTACGATTTAAGCACAGATCCCTATGAAAAGAATAACCTCATTGGTAAGAATCCAAATAGGTCAGAGTACGCTGACAAAGTAGAAGAATTAAGGGAATGTCTTTTGGAATGGTTAGAGAAGAACGAATCGAAGCATTACGAAGGTGTTAAGGAAAGAGAATTAATTTAACATGTGAACGAAAGTGATGGCAATAATTATACTCAAACTCTTTAAAGGCAGCTTTTTCATTAGTCTTTTATTTTTATTGACAGGGGTTTTAATGAAACTTATGGATTTAAATGGTTTTGAATTGCTGTTGAAAAAGTGTGCTCTGATAAGTCTTGTTTATATTGTAATTGGAATTTTGTCAATTCTCGAATCAAAAGAAAAAAGCCATGGTCAGAAAGTAGTTTGGGTACTTGGGTTTATTTTTCTTTCTGTAGTCACCGGTATGTTATTTTATCAAACGCAATTAAAAAGGCAAACTGAAAATATCAATTTGCCTTTTTGAGAATAGCTTTCTATGATTTAATTGAAAGCTGTAATTCTGGCACTTACCTTCTTTATCAAAAAAATCGATTATATATCGTGTTAGTTAGGCATTTACCACTCAATATCTTTGTTACTTATTGGTGGGTAATACCATTTCCATTTGGTTGCTATATCCTTTTTACTGTAATCAACTAATGTGTCATAGTGAAATACCCAGATTTCATGTTCAAATGAAAAACATGCCAAACCATGTAGTCCATTCTCATCTATTATGCAAATATCGTCACTAAATGCAGGGTCATCTTCACACGGCTTGGGTTTGTTTATATTGGGGTCATATATTCGCAACACAGCATCTTGTATAATATCTTGCTGTACAGGATTTGTTGCCATTGTAATCATATCGAAGTTATTTAAATTCTACAACTCTAGTTTTCTTTAGTAAAAAGGCTTGCCGTAAGTTTCTCGGTACGCTTCACCAGTTGTTTTGTAATAGCTTTTGTACAAACCAATTCGTTTTTATTATAAAATTGGAAAGTGTAATTGCCTACCGGTAATATCGATATATCAAAACTGACATTCAGATCTCCGTTTGTGAAAAAACTTTTTGAATATTGTAACTGACCAGACTCTTTAATAATATGAACTGCCATGTTACGACGACCTTTATCAGTTGTGTCTATGTATTGAAGATTTACCTGATTGTTTATATTATCTCCAATGTGTGCTTGCTGGGTTTTTATAAATGGAGATAGTTCTGTAATCCGATGTCTTACGTTGTCGTTTAATGTTGAAATACAATTTTGTTTTGTTATAACTTTGGAACAAACTAATTGGGTTTTGTTATAAAGTTTAAAAGTGTAGTCGCCTTCAGGAAAATCTGAAATATCAAGGTTTAAATTCAAATTCTTTGTTTTTGAAAAACGTTTTGAGTAAACCAGATCACCGTATTTTTCTTCAACTACTACTACCAATTTGGTTTTGCTATTATCAAAAGTATTTAGGTATAAAAGATTTACCTGATTGTTCGCAAGGTTACCAAAGCGAGCTTGTTGAGTTTCTACTACGGGAGATTTTTTTTCAATCGTATTTTGAGCTGAGACTAATGTTAACGAACCAGTCAATACAATTGCTACTGTGATTAAAATTGTTCTTGTTTTCATGCTTTCTAGTTTTTAAAATGTTTAACTGAAAAGTATGGAACTCACATAAAAATTTAATCGTGTATACAATATACTGCCAATCTAATTTTACATTGGTTACATGCTTTCTTGTTTTCTGTATTGTAAAACTAGAGCATTGTCAAATAAAAAAATAGTAAAAAAACGAAGAAACTTAATAATGATTAAAACCGGAAATAGGCAGTATTAAAGATTTTTTCGATTGCCAAGGCATTTTTCTTTGCATAGCCATAGCTACGTTATAAAAAATAATGCAGGGAAGCGGAAAAAGATAAATCCGTCAGCTAACGGACGAATTTAATTGGTATAAAGTCTAATGGCTATCTTATTTCGGAAAGAATAAAGGATTGTGTTTCAAATTTCTTGGGTGTAATATTTACAATCTCTTTGAAGATTTTTATAAAATGAATTTGATCGAAATAACCACTTTTGTATGCGATACCTGTCAAAGTACTTGTTTCGTTGTCAGGATGAGAGATGTAATCTACCGTTTTTCTTAAGTTAATTAATTTGCTGTATTGCTTTCGGTTAAGACCCGTCGATTTTTTAAATTCAATTTGTAAAGTTCTGTTGGAATAGTTAACTCCCTTAACGGTTTTAAGAATTTTCTCATTTGGAAGATCCGTATTTAAACACATTAATTCGGTAAGCGTTTTCTCAGGATTTTTATCACTCAATGCTTCAAAGTTTTTATTTGTGAGCTCTATTATTTTATCTAAATCTGCGTAATAAGAAGGTTCTATGTTGTAATGAAAGGGTAGATTTTTAAAATTAATTTGAATGATAACATCCCTGAATTTAGTAAGGTCATAATCGGGGAAAAGTGATATACTCCAGGCATGAAACTGAATTAAAATTATTTTGGTGTGGGCTTCAATATCAATAATTGCTTTTTGGGTTATTTGTGCATTTAAGTAAATGCCCTCTACCATTCTAAAACATTTGTTCTTAATTGTAACTTCCCATGCTTTTCCGGTAACCAAGGCTAAATTAAAGCACCCATTTGGCAAAACCATTTTGTTTTTCACCGCGTGGTCGTTTAACGAATTGTCTAAGACCCAAATTTTATTGACAAATCGCTCTGCCTTTTTACTTAAATAATATTCAGCGTATAATTTCATTTTTAATCTTCATGGAACATAAGACGTATGCATAAACCAAACGTTACAAACGTTCTCAAAGTTCATATTTTAACGCTTAAATACTTTGTTAATTGCTGCCTTACTTAACAATAAAGAATACAAATAGTTTTATTCCGGGCTGTGTATTTTTAACTTAGTAGATACCAAACTAAATATAAGACAAATCGTGGCTGTGCCAAATCCAATTAGGGCAGTTATAATATTAGCTTCAAATCCTGATATTGCAAAATGGATAAGTACGGAGAAAAAACCAATTAATCCAGAGATGTAGAAAGAGCGTTTTTTCTTTTCTAATTTTTTCACTCTAGAGAAATAAGCTAAACTTGAAATCACCAATGAGATACCAACAAAAAGAAATGTCAGGCTTACAACATCCGGGAAGAAATAAGCTATAATTACCCCTAAAATTAAAAGGGCTATAATTGATATTTTAATTTTTGAAACCACCTCCTCGGATTTTATTCTTTCCGATTTTTGAAGCAAGTCTTGAACCAATGAAGATGCTGCAGTAAAGACAAATGTATCTGCTGTTGATATGATAGCAGACAAGTAGGCTATTAACCATACCACAGGCAATAAGGGATGTATATTTTTCACCAAATGTTCAACACCCAAAGTAAGTTTTAATTCATTTTTAACAGAGAGTAGAGATGATGGTACAACTGCAAGAATCTGAAAACAGATAATTGACAAAAAAATACCCAAAACAACATAAGATACCGAAGCAATAACTAATGATCTTTTAAACTCCCTTGTACTTTTTGAAGAATAAATTCTTTGCCACAATTCACCCGATCCCATTGGGAACAATATTCCTAAAAAAATAAAACCTATAATCATGCCAATTGGGGCAGATGAAACCTGAATGACATTTGTTTGGAAATCGGAAGTATATAAAACCAAAACAAAAATAGAAGTTATTGTAAGTAGGGCAAGGTATTGAATTACATCCGTTTTTATTACAGATGCAAATCCACCAACATACAAGTATAAACCAATTAATAAAGCAAGTGCGGAAGTTGTAATAAAAGGAGAAATATCTGTTATATTACTTAGGATAATACCGCCTGCAGCCAAATTGGTAAAAATCCATCCAAGTACCGAACAGGTAGTTAAAACACCAATGACAATACCGACTTTATTTCCAAATTTATTTGAAAAATAATCGGCAACCGTATAGTAGTTTCTTTCTTTTGACTCATCTACTAGTTTAAAAGCAAAGAGGTAAAAAAGCAAATAGCCAATAATAATGCCTACAAAATAAAATATCGCACTCCATCCAAAAGCAAAAAACAAGGTAGAATAGGTTACCAATAACCCACCTCCAATTTTACTTGCAGCTATTGAAAAACCATTAGAAACCCCTCCTAATTTTCGACCCGAGATTAAAAAATTCTCACGATTTGATTTCGAAAATGGGAAAATGCCTATGATTAAATATATTGTAAAAACGACTACAACAAGAATAAGATATTCAGATGTATTAGACATAGAAGAAGCAATTGAAAAAATTGGATACAGAACACCTTATAATACTTCTTCTTCTCATTTAAATTAATGATAATGAATACTAGCGAATTAATTATTTTGCAATATTGACTAAATAAACATACAACTGAATATTAATCGGTGAACTTATATTGAATTAGGTTAAACGGTGATTTTCGATATAAACTGGTATTACAAATTATTGTCCAAAGGTCTTATTATATAAATTCTCCTCCTTATCAAAAGAGCCAGCAACATGAATGATTGCATCTTTATTTTCTACAGTAATTGGTGAATCTGAAATGTAATTTCTCATGCGGCTACCCCAAATGGAAACCGTTAATTTGCTGTCGCCACGAACCAAAAGAAAGTCCCACGAGCTGTTTTCTTTAACCGTTGTTAATGCACCGTTTCCGCCTGAAAAAGCTTCCACATTACTTAATGAAGTATGTCCTTTCCCTTCAATAATTATTGGATGAATATCTTCCACTTTCTCGCCGGTGTTGGCAATTATAGAACCTTGTGCAATTTGCCAATTGCGGTTTTTGCTGTTATTTCCTTGTTTTAAAATACCAACGGCCACACAATCGAAATTGAAGTTGGTTAATTGTCCGTATGACTCTGGTCCCAAATGAATTCCACCATAAGTGCCAAAAGTAAATAAGTCAATTATTTGGGCATTGTCGGTGTGGTTAATTGTATATGCATAGGTTTTTTTTGCAATAACGGCATCAACAACGGCGCGACTAAACTGGCCACCAATATAACGTTGTGCAGCTGGATTTACATGACAATGCAAAATCCGTGGAACATCATAAACATAATCCATTCGAATAAATTGGCCACTTAATGGGTATCCATAACAGTGTTCGAAAGTCATTAATTCGCAGGCATTATCACGAGTCGCATTAAAATCGAAAGCTAGATATTCGCCATAAAAAGTGAGGCAAGAAAGATAAATTCCTTGAGCTCTGCTGGTTTGTGAAACTTTGATTGTTGCTTTGTATGGTATAATTGCTGCTGGATCCTTAAGCGTTTGTTCGGGATACCAAAACTGAATTCCTTTAATTTGAGTTGCGGTTTCTACTGTAATAAATGCATTTTCTTTGTCGGTAATTGCAAATACACTTCCAACTGGTTGCTTTTTTGTAGCATGAACAGTTCCACGGTGGGTTGGGCCATGTACGCCAATTAACGAAACATTTTTTTTCAGAATAATTCCACCATCAATATAATAAGGTTCTGCTGATGGTTCAACAAATAAAGCTGCTCCTCGTTCCGATGCCCAGTCGATTGCTTTTTGCAAGTTTACTTTGTTGACGGCAGCACTATTTTCCGGCTTCACATCAAAGTCTTTGATGCTTGTTTTTTCTGAAGCTATTGCCAAGTTAAAACTAACAGTTAAGACTAGTAATAAAATTAGGTTAGTTTTCATAGTGTATTTTTTAATCTGTAATTTGCTGAATTTACTGTAATTTTTGATTTGATTCAAAACCAACTGAATCCGGCAGTTCTTCCAAACCAAAATATTCATGCTCGATGCCATCCTTGAAAATCTTTACAATTCGCATGCCTGACGGTGCATCTCCCAACGGTTTGCCAAGTGCACTTGTTGTTACCAGTTGTATCTTGCCATAACTGGATAGGCCATTATTATGATGATGTCCTGAAAAAATTGCATCTACCTCATTGTTTTCAAAAAGCGAAAGGTACTTTTTACGGTATTCAATCCCGATATTTGAATAGGCTTCCGGTTCATCAAATGTTTTATTGAAAAATGGATAATGACAAAATAAAACAACCTGATTTTCTTTCTGCCCATTTTTAAGTTTTCGAGACAGCCATTTATATTGTTTTTGTTCGAGCTTTGGAGTATTCGCTTTTACTAAACTGGTATTAAAACCGACAAACAAGGATCCTTTGTGTTCAAATGAAAAATGATCCTTTCCATAGTTTCTTGTATATTTCTTTAGACTTTGTTTGTCTGGAACCTGGCCAACGTCGTGGTTGCCCGGAGAATAGTAAACCGGAATTTCAGGATTTATCTTTGCAGTAATTCTTGTAAATTCATTTATCTGTGATTCAGAATTTTGGTCATGAACAAAATCACCCGTAATTACAACAAAATCGGGATTGAGTTTATTTATCCCGGCAACGGCTTTTTCGTATAAAATGGTTTCTTTTTCAAATCTCTCATTGTTTTCAAACATTCCAAATTGAGGATCAGTAATCTGAATAAAAAACCAAGGATTGTTTTGACCTTTATTTTGGCCCATTAAAACTCCATGCAAAATGCAAAGTAGTAACAAGCTTGTAATAACTCTTCTTGATTTCATAATCAAATATAAAAATGTGATTTATTATCCCACTTTTTCGAGCTCTTCAATTCCATCTATTTCACAACCGGGATATAATGTATTAAAAGTAGCAATAGCAATTTCTTTTCCTCTTCCATAGGTAAAGATAGTACAATTTCCTTTTTTGAAAGAGACTTGATTTATCCAGCAAATTTTAAAATCAGGCTTTATCGAATCGTTTATTGAAGGATCTTCTTTTAAGAGCATAATCTATTCTAGAATTAAATTGAAAGTACAATATATTGTTAGTCGACTAATAAACCATTAATAAACCATTAATATGATTAATGCCAAGTGCTAAATGATCACTTTCTATACTGTCGATAGGATTTTTTTCTGCTAAAATAAGAGAATGAAAGGAAGTAGGAAAATGCAGCAATGAAATTGCGACAACGCTTTTTTTGCACAAGAAGTATGAGCATTATCTATAATTTTATTCTTCTATGCATTTCGGGAATCGTATAAATATTAGAATAATTACGGCCTTTATATTTTAATAATTAGATTTTTATTTACGGGTGTAATTGGTGTAGTGTCAGGTGGTTGTGAGATGTTTTTCTTCTTTTTTGCATCCTATTAATCTTATTAATCCTTTGTTAATTTATAATTAAGCCTCAGATTCTTTATTTGTAAAAGATTTACAAACTATTATATTGAACTCATCGCTCGGGAATTACAAACGAAACGAAGATAATTTAGATATATACAAATGGTGAGTGAGTCTGTATTTATCAAATAATAAGATTAAACAGGAGGAGTGCATATGGCGTGAAAATTTATCTATTGAATACCAAATCTATTAAGAAATAATATTATTGAAAATTAATGAATACACTAAATTATTTTATATGAAAAAACATGTTTTTATATGTCTACTGATGGTTTTCTCCTCGTTAGGCGTATTTGCTCAAACCAGCAAAGTATCAGGAACTGTTTCGGATAAGGATGGCGTTCCACTACCTGGAGTAACGATCGTTGTAAAAGGTACAACAGATGGTACAGTATCAGATGTAGATGGAAATTTTTCGCTGTCAACCGAAAAGGATAAGGTTTTGCAAATTTCATTTGTTGGTATGCAAACCAAAAATGTTACAGTTGCTGATGATTCTGATTTGACGATTGTATTACTTGAAGATATGATCGGTATTGGCGAAGTTGTAGCAATTGGTTATGGTACCAGGAAAAAGGAAAGTTTAACTTCTGCAATTAGTAACATCCAATCGGATGAAATTTTAACTACTACAAATAGTAGCCTGGCTCAGGCTCTTCAAGGGAAAGTTTCAGGTTTACAGATTCGTCAAAACACTGGTGAACCGGGAAGTTTTGATACACGAATTAACATTAGGGGTTTTGGAACTCCTTTGTATGTAATTGATGGTGTAGCTCGTGAAGGAGGTAGTGGATTTCAAAAAATAAATCCTGAAGATATTGAAAGTATTTCGGTATTGAAAGATGCAGCAGCAGCTATTTATGGTTTGCGTGCAGCAAATGGAGTTATTATTGTTACCACAAAAAAAGGTAAACAAGGTAAAACAAAATTCAATTATCACGGTGTGTTTGGAATTCAATCACCGACCGATGTTCCTGAGATGGCCACAGCAGCACAATATGTAGAAATGGTAAATCGTGCGCGAGTATTTTCGGGCTTAGGACCGGCATATACTGACGAGGAAGTTGCAAATTACCAAAATGGTGCTCCTGGTTACGAAGGTACCAATTGGTACGACGAAACCTTTAAGGATCAGGCTTTCCAGCAACAACATAACTTCTCTGCTCAAGGCGGTAACGAATCGCTTACTTTTTTTACAAGCATGGGATACGTTGAAGACAATGGATTGTTGAAATCTGACGACCTTGGTTATAAGAAATATACATTTAGGTCCAATGTTTCGGCACAGCTAACAAAAAACCTAAAGGCCGATATACAAATTGCAGGTAGATACGATAAAAAGGAAAGTCCGGCTGAAAGCTTTTTTATGATTTTTAAAGCAACTCGAACTGGCGATCCAACTGCAAAGCCTTATGCCAACGGCAATCCTCAATATCCATCACAGTTAATGCCAAGTAATCAGAATCCGGTTGCTATGTCAGACAGAGATCTTGTTGGATATAACGAAAGGGTAAATAAGAACTTCCAATCAACGCTGGTTTTAACCTATGATGTACCTTTTGTTGAAGGTTTATCATTAACAGGAAGATATTCGTACGATAGTAATAGTGGTATGGGCAAGCGATTGGGTAAAGCTTATAAACTATACGATTATGATGCAGATACCGAAGAATATACTGGTTATGAGCAATTTGCACCAACTAAAATTAGCAATAGCTGGAATGATTACAGCTTGGTAAACTTCCAGACTCAGATTTCTTACGATAAGTCTTTTAAAGAGATGCACAATGTTTCGGCTACTGTTGTGTACGAACAACAAAGTACTTTCGAAAGATGGGCGTCGATACAAAGAGAATACGACTTTTATACCAATGACCAAATTGACCAGGGAAGTTTAAATAATCAGCAAACATCGGGTAACGAACGCGAAAGAGGAAGCCGTTCTATAATTGGACGTTTTAATTACGATTATAAAGGAAAATATTTAGTAGAATATGCTTTCCGTTATGATGGTTCATACCGTTATCACCCCGATTATCGTTGGGGATTTTTCCCTGTTGTAACTGCAGGCTGGAGAGTTTCAGAAGAATCATTCTTCCAAGATGCAGTACCAGTTATTTCAAACCTAAAACTGAGAGGTTCTTGGGGTATTGTGGGACAAGATGCTGGAGACCCGTTTCAATATGTTGAAGGATTCGGTACCTCTGGTGGTGGCGGATACGAATTTGAAAATGGTGTCTACCAAACAGGGGCTTCTGCTCCATCAATTGTAAATCCTGCTTTAACATGGTTCGAATCGCAAATTACAGATTTCGGTTTCGATTTGGGAATGTGGAACAATGCTTTGTCATTTGAGTTCGATGTTTATCAAAGATACAGAGAAGGTTTGTTGGCTAAACGAAACGTTTCGTTACCGAATACCTTTGGAGGAGAGCTTCCTGAAGAAAACTTAAACAGCGACCGTGTTAGAGGTTTTGATCTAGCTTTAGGTTATAGAAACAATGTTGGAGAATTCTACTACGAGATTAGCGGAAACTATAACTATGCTCGTACAAATAAAGAATATGTAGAACGTGGTCCTTTTACAAGTAGTTGGGATTACTGGAAAAACGGAAGAGAAAATAGGTTCGATGATATTGTTTGGGGACAAACCGTAATTGGACAGTTCCAGAATGAAGATGAAGTTGTATTTGCACCAATACAAAGTGGCGATGGTAATTTAAAAGAATTGCCTGGAGATTACATTTATCAGGACACGAATGGTGATGGGCTTGTTAATGGAAATGATATGTTACCACAATTTTATAATGGTACTCCAAAACAATACTATGGTCTTACTTTAGCTGCTCAATGGAAAGGGTTTGATATAACAGCTTTATTCCAGGGATCAGGAAAATATACGGTTCGTTTTCGAGAGGTTTATGCTTCAATGTTTGCATTCCGTGGCAATACACCTGCTTATTTCTATGATTCTTGGAATCAAAATGAAGATGGAACTTGGAACGAAGGAGAATGGCCTGCCAACCGCTATAATACAGATGTTGGAGCCTTGTATGCTGAAAGTGAAGTATGGCGGAAAGATGCTTCTTATTTCAGATTAAAAACAGTCGATATTGGTTATACATTCAGAAACCATAGTTGGATGAAAACAATTGGCGTTGAAAACATGAGGATTTACGCCAATGGTCATAACCTTATAACCTGGACCGACGATTTTGTAAAGCCTTTTGACCCGGAGAAAATTGAAGGGGCATATAGTGCAGGTCTTACTTATCCACTTACCAGGAGTTTTAACATGGGAGTAAATATTACATTCTAAAAAAGTATATTAAAATGAAAATTTATAAACTATTATATACAGCAGTTCTGGGACTAACGCTATTTGGATGTAGCGATGTTCTTGACCTAAAACCAACAGATAAACTATCAGGAGAAGATTTGTTTTCAGATCCTGAAGGTGTTAAATTATACATGGCAAATTTGTATTATCAATTGCCAGTTGAAGACTTCACTTATTTTCATAGAAATAGAGACGGTGGAACTTTTAATTACAATGGTGGTGGACCCAATAATGGTGGTTTTGTGCAGGCTATGCATACTGATATTGCCATGCACAGTGAATTTGGTGAAGGAGTATCAAGTAACAGTTGGGGAAGTTGGTGGAACGAAGGATATAAGTTAATCCGCGATGTAAATACGCTTATTAAAGTGATACCCGATTTGGATATAAATGACCAGAATCGGAAATTATTGATTGGCGAAACAGCTTTTATTAGAGCTTATGCCTATTTTGCTTTAGCTAAAAGATATGGAGGTGTCCCTTTAATTGATGAAGCACAGGAGTATTCAACCGATGTGGAGAATCTTAAAGTACCAAGAAGTACAGAAAAAGAGACTTGGGATTTTGTAATGACCGAATGCCAGCTTGCTGCTGATAACCTGCTGGAAGGTGACGGAAGCCAACGAAGAGCTACAAAATATGCTGCACTTGCATTAAAATCAAGAGCTGCGTTGCACGCTGCCTCTTTAGCTAAATTTTGGAATAAGTCACCGGTTACGGGTGAAGCTGTTGATAAAGGTTTGGTTGGAATGAGCGAATCAGCAGCCAGCGAGTTCTACCAGCAGTGTATTGATGCTTCGGAAGCAATTATGCAATCGGAAGTTTTTGAGCTTTTCAGACCAAATCCTGCATCACCAGAAGAAGCTGCAGAGAATTACCGCCAGCTTTTCGAAAATCCGAACGGAGCACCTCAGGAAGCCATTTTTATTAAAGGATCTGCAATTATTGGGAACGACCATACTGCTAATAACTACGAAATCTGGTTTAATCCAAATCAGTTAGCAAATGGTTGGCCACATCCTGGCAGGTATTGTCCGACAGCAGAATGGGCAGATATGTTTGAAGTATACGACACTCCGGGAGTAAGTACCAAATTGAGTACTGTTGTTGATGGAAACGAAGAATACGAAGGTTACGATCCTGACAGAGAGTACATTAAGTACGATACACCTCATGATGTTTATAAAGGGAAAGATGCTCGATTATGGGGTACAGCCATTTTGCCGGGTACAATATGGAAAAATACTGAAATTGTTATTCAAGCAGGTTTTATTAAGCCTGATGGTTCAACCAAATTTTTGCAAGGCGGAAGTACTACAGTAAATGGTGTTAAGTATTATACTTACGGTTCTTCAAGTGCATCCGGTCATTCTGGTTTTAATCCTGCGGGTGGTAATCACACTCGAACTGGTATAGGATTCAAGAAATTCCTAAATGAACCTGTTGATGTGAATCCTGCATGGAACCAAGGAACATTAGATTTTATGGATATGCGATATGCTGAAATTCTATTGAACTATGCAGAAGCAGTTGCCGAAAGTGGTTTAGGAGACCAAACTCTTGCAAAAAAAGTTTTAAACGATATTCGTAAAAGAGCAGGGCATACTACAGAAGTTGATCTTACATCTGAAAACATATTGCGCGAACGTACGGTTGAGTTATGTTTCGAAAATAAAAGATTTTATGATCTCATTAGAAGAAGGGATTTTCATGAATTGTTTAATGTGCGCGATAGACATGCAATTCTTCCTATACTTGATTTAAGAGAAGATCCTCCAAAATACGTAATGGTAAGAGATGTAGTGCCAAGATCAGACCCTAAAACATTTGAGCCTAAATGGTATTACAGACCAATACCCGGAAGAGGAGCAAATGGTTTGGTAAATAATCCTTTATATTAATTTCTAAAAGATAAGAAAATGAAAAATATACAGATTTTAATATTCCTAATGTGCGGAGTTTTAGCATTTAGTTCCTGCGAGTTAGATAATTACGAAGCACCAACAGGCTCACTTTCTGGTTCGCTAATTGATATGGAAACAGGAGAAACTGTACAGGGCGATATTATTAGTGGTACCAATATTGAACTTATTGAGCAAGGTTATGAAAACCCACCAATACAACGTTTAGTTGTAAAGGTTGATGGTACCTACCGTAACGATATGATGTTTGAAGGAAAGTATACTTTGCTTCCATTAACGCGAGGAAATTTTGTTCCTAAAACCGATACACTTACAATTGATATTGGCGGGCAAACTGTTCATAATTTTGAAGTGCAGCCTTATATCAGAATTAAAGATTATAGTGTAACTATTGATGGTACAAAGATTACGGCCACATTTAAGTTAGAGCAAACGGTAGATGATAAAGTGAAATCGATAGGTTTATTTGGCCACAGCTCACCTGCAGTAGGAGAGCCATTACAATTTGGTAAAAAAACAAAAACTTTAAATAAGGTGGTCGATCCTACAACTGAATATGAGTTGGTAATGGATGTACGTACCGATAAAGATTTTGAAAAAGGTAAAGCATACCACTTTAGAATTGGTGCCCTTATTTCGGCAGATGAGGCCGAATTTAATTATGCGCCTGCGGTACGACTTACCATTCCTTTGTCAGAATAAGGGTAACAAAAATAATAGTTTGGTAATTCGATAGGGCATTTCTTTTTGAGTGTCCTATCGTTTACCTTCTGGTGTACTGCTTCCAATAATGCCGATACCTGGCTCGTCTTTTAATAGCTAATTGGTTTTATACTGAAGGAAATGAAGGAGAGAAAAACTGAAACCTTAGAAAACAAGTAACTAACTATTCCGAAAATGAATAATATTAAAGATTTTCTTTTACTCATCACCATTCTTGTTATTGGGGCATGTTCATTCAAACCTTCAACAGTAGCTGAGCAGAAAAAAAGCACCGATTACGTAAATACTTTTATTGGTACTGGCGGACATGGGCATACATTTCCTGGAGCTACTACCCCACACGGAATGGTTCAATTAAGTCCCGATACGAGAACATTGGGATGGGATGCTTGCGGAGGATATCATTACACCGATAATTCCATTATAGGTTTTTCTCATACGCATTTAAGTGGAACAGGAATTAGCGATTTAGGCGATTTCTTGTTTGTACCTTTTTCTGGTACTCCTAAAATAGATCCTGGAACTCCTGAAGATCCTGATTCTGGATACCGTTCAAGATTTAGTCATGATGATGAAAAAGCAGAACCTGGCTATTATTCGGTAATCCTAAAAGATTATAATATAAGAGCAGAACTTACTGCTACTGCACGGGCAGGTTTTCACCGATATACTTATAATCAGGCAGCACATACAGGAATTATAATTGATCTTGTTCATAACATTTATTCTGATAGAAATCCGGCGCACGAATTCAGAGTAATAAGTGATACAGAGATTGAAGGCTATAAAAGATCCAGTGGATGGGCAGAAGATCAGCAAATATATTTTCATGCTAAGTTCGATAAACCCTTCAAATGCACTTTTTATGATAGTGGTGAAGAACTTACTTCTACAGAGAAAATACAATCTAAGAATTTAAAAGCAGTAATTACCTTTGATTTAAAAGATGAAGAGGAAATACTCGCTAAAGTTGGAATCTCATCGGTTGATTATCTGGGAGCAAAAAATAACCTTGAAAATGATATTCCTGATTGGGATTTTGATGAAATTAAAAATGCTGCAAATGCAGTTTGGTCCAAACAACTCGATAAGATTCAAGTTGATGGAGGAAGTGACGATGAAAAAATCATTTTCTATACTTCTCTTTACCATACTACTTTAAGTCCATATTTATTTAGCGATGTAGATGGTCGTTACCGCGGAATGGATAAACAAATTTATCAATCAAACGGGGAAAATATTTACACGGTATTTTCATTGTGGGATACTTTCAGAGCATTTCATCCTTTGCAAACAATTACTGAACCAAACCTTGATAATGATTTTATAAACACGCTACTTAGTAAGTATGACGAAGGAGGTGCTTTACCCATGTGGGAACTTGTAGGAAACTACACCGGATGTATGATAGGTTATCATTCTGTTCCTGTAATTGTTGATGCCTACCTGAAGGGAATCAGAGAGTTCGATGTTGAAAAAGCTTATAAAGCCATGGTTGAGGCTGCCACCTATAAAACGGATGGAATACTTTTTCCATCGGAAGGTGTACAGCAAAAATTAATGCCAAAGGCAAAACAGTATAATGCAGAACTGGGATTTATTCCGGCAAATCTTGAAAAACAATCGGTTTCGAAAGCTTTAGAATATGCCTACAACGATTGGTGCATTGCTCAAATGGCTAAGGAGCTTGGTAAATCGGAAGATTATAGTCGCTTTATGGATAGCTCGAAAAAATATGCAAATTATTACGATCACGCAACTGGGTTTATGCGTGGTAAAAATGAGGATGGGAAATGGCGAGAACCATTTAACCCAAGAAATTCGGAACACCGGGTTGATGATTATACAGAAGGTAATGCATATCAATGGAGTTGGTTTGTTCCACATGATGTGGACGGATTGGTTGAATTGGTTGGCGGACAACAACAATTTATAACGAAGTTAGATACTTTGTTCTCCACAAGCTCGAAATTAACCGGCGAACATATTTCAAGCGATATAACCGGTTTAATTGGCCAGTATGCCCATGGTAACGAGCCAAGTCATCATATTACTCATATGTATAACTACGTAGGGCAATCGTGGAAAACCCAAGAGTTGACCGATAAAATTATGAGTGAATTGTACTTTAATAATCCAAATGGTTTAGCGGGTAATGAAGACTGTGGGCAAATGTCTGCCTGGTATGTTCTGAATGCGATGGGTTTTTATTCATTCTGTCCCGGAGAACCTGTATATTCTATTGGACGACCAATATTTGATAAAGTTGAAATTGATTTGCCCAACGGTAATAAATTTAAAATTATTGCAAAAAACAATAGTGCCGAAAATTTGTATGTTCAAACTGTGAAATTAAATGGCGAAGCTCTAAAATCCGCGTTTTTTACTCACAACGATATTGTAACTGGCGGAACATTGGAATTCGAAATGGGAGCAGATAAAAATGAACATTTATTTCATCAGTAATATAAAACAAATGAATAAAATTTGCAAGCTTATAATAATACTTATAACTATTTCAACATTGACTGTTAGTGGTCAGAGTAAACATGGCGAAAAGACTTTATTTAAGAGCTATAAAGGTTTGGTAATGGCAGGTTATCAGGGTTGGTTCCGCGCCGATGGAGATGGTGCTGGAAATGGATGGGGGCACTTCGGAAGAGCAGGGAAATTTGATGCCGAACATAATACAATTGACTTTTGGCCCGATGTTACAGAGTATAAAAAAATATATAAAACCAGTTTTAAAGATGCCAGCGGGAATGCGGCTGAAGTTTTCAGTTCGTTAGATAAAAGTACAACCGAGCTTCATTTTAAATGGATGAAAGATTATGGAGTTGATGGAGTATTTATGCAACGTTTTTTTGGAGTTACACGTGGTTACCATAATTCAAATAAATCTCAGGATATAATTCTGAGAAATGCTTTAGAGGCAGCAAAAGAAAACAAAAGGGCAATTGCTGTGATGTATGATTTGTCGGGATTAAAGGCGGAAGGAGAAGACTGCTCATCAGTAATTGAGGACTGGAAAATGTTGGTTGATGAACTCAAGGTTACGAGTCGGGGAGAAGACCAAACTTATCTTTTTCATAACAATAAACCATTGGTTGCTATTTGGGGAGTAGGTTTTCCCGACAGACCGTATGATACGCGTAAAATAGGGATTAATCGCTTGATTGATTTTCTTAAAAATGATCCGGTTTACGGTGGGTGTTCAGTTATGCTTGGTGTTCCAACATACTTTCGCGAATTAAATAAAGATTGTTTGCCCGATCCTTATTTACACGATATAATTAAATCGGTTGACATTGTTTTACCTTGGATGGTGCAACGTTTTACTCCATTAGTACATAAGCCGCTCGATCATATTCGAGATCATGTTATTGAAGATCTTAAATGGACAAAAAAGTACGGTATTGATTATGCACCAATTGCATATCCTGGTTTTAGCTGGAGGAACCTTTCTCTTAGTAATAAAGGTTTAGCACGTCATACAGCTTATGGGGCAATTCCACGTTTGGGAGGCGCATTTTATTGGGATCAGATATCGGCTCATATTAGTGCCGGTGCAGAAATGATTTATGTAGCAATGTTCGATGAAATTGATGAAGGAACTGCCATAATGAAAGTTTCTGACAATCCTCCTAATAACGATAAAGCACATTTTGTTGATAACGATGGTATGCCATCTGACCATTATTTGTGGTTGACTGGAACGGCTGCTAAAATGTTACGTAAGGAAATCCCATTTAGTATTGAAATCCCAAAACGATAATAGCAGAACAATGTGGTTAATTAAAGCTCTTGTTCAACATAAATCCTACATTATACTTTTGCTTGTTCTAATATCATTGCAGCAATTATTTTTATATGCCAAGGTTGTAGGATTCGAAAAAAATGAAACCATGGCTTCGAAATGGGCCTTAACGGCTTATAATTTTGGTGGTTTGGAGAAATTAGAACCGCATGATCAAATTAGTCTTTTAAAAAGCAAAGGTTACGAAGGAATAATTTTAAGGGGAGCAAAACAAGAAAACAGTAATCATCTTGATGTTTTTATTAATGAAACCAGAACGACAATTAACTTCGATATTCAGTCAGTTTTTGTTCGATATAATTTTTTAGATACAGAATTGGAACGTAACAGGTGGAAGACTGTGGTGGATAAAATAGCTGGAAAGGACATACAACTTTGGTTTATTTATGGAAAAATAGCAGAAGGATTTTCGGATGTTTTTATTGAGTATAAATTACGAGAATTAGCTAACTATGCAGCACAAAATAAGGTGGAAGTAATATTATGTCACCACAGCAAATGTTACATCGAATCGGCAGAAGAAGTACTTTTTTTTGTGAGCAAAATTAACCATCCAAATCTAAATCTTGCCATTCATTTATACCATGAAATTAGAGCTGAAAATGGCTCCCGTATTCCAGAGGATTTTGAAAATGTAAAACATAAACTGGGAGCTGTTACAATGGCAGGAGCCGATTCAATAGCAGATTTTACGACAGCCTTATCCATGGATAGAAGTACGATTAAGGTTTTGGGGCAAGGGAATTTTGAAATGAAAAATTTTATTCAAGCTCTGAAAAAATCGGAATATGTAAAACCGGTAGGATTTATGAATTTTAGAATAGAGAAAGAACCAGAAGTATATTTGGAAACTACTTCTAATATGTGGGAAAAATTACTGGTAAATGAAATGCCAGAAAAATAGTAAAGTATAAAAATCTGCTATTTATTGTAATCTTTGGTTTATTTTATGCTTGTTCGAAAATCAAAAAGCAGTTCAGAAACAGTTATAAAAAAGTGAAAATGATTAAAAGTTTAGTTGTATTAGTTTTAACAGTATTGATTTCAAATATCACTTACAGTCAAAAACTGGAAGTACCACCTGTCGATAATAGTTCATACGCTGGTAAGGCTATGTTTGGCTACCAGGGGTGGTTTGGTCACCCCGATGATGATAGTCCCAGACCCCACTACTGGCACTGGGGAAATATGGATAATGTAAGCATCAACTCGTTAAGTATTGATATGTTACCGGATATGCGCGAGTATTGTGCCGATGAGAGATATGAAACAGCTTACACATATTCAAACGGAGCGGCTGTGCCAGTATTTTCTTCAGGAAATAGACAAACCGTTAAGCGACATATGAAATGGGTACGCGACTATAATACAGATGGAGTATGGGTTCAGCGCTTTATTAGTGAATATAACGATCGTGTTGTAATGGCTTTTAGAGATAGTACTACTGTTTTTGTAAAAGAAGGTTGTGAAGAATACGGCCGTGTGTTTGCAATTATGTACGATGGAATTGCCGGAAGAGTAAATAGTATAAAAAAGGACTGGAAACACTTGGTTGATAACCTCGAACTTACACAGTCAGAAAATTATCTTAATCACGATAACCGTCCGATTGTTGCTTTGTGGGGATACACCGTTCGAGATGATGCACCAGTTGAAGAATTAGAAGAACTAATTGAATTCTTTCATAATAATGAAGATTCGAAATATAACGCTTCAATAAAATTAGGTGTGAACGATAATTTTTGGAAAAAAGGTGAAAGGTGGTCAAATGCATTGGCACAGGTTGAAGTTATTAGTCCTTGGAGTGTAGGACGGTTTGGTGATCAAAACGGATACAACAGTTACGAGAAAAACCAACTAATACCGGGTAAGGCATGGTGCGAGCAGCGAGGTATTTTATATGTACCAGTAGTTTTCCCTGGTTTTGGATGGTATAACCTTCGGAATGGAAATTCACCAATGAATAAAATTCCCAGAGATGGAGGTAATTTTTTCTGGTTACAAGCTTATGGCGCAGTTAAAAATAAAGTAGAATCAGTTTACTTTGCTATGCTCGATGAAGTAGATGAAAGTACGGCATTTTTTAAAACAGCTGAAAATGGTAGTCAAGCACCGGCACAGGAAAATTGGCTGAATTTGGATGCTGATGGTCATGAACTTCCCAGCGATTGGTACTTGCGTTGTGCGGGTAAAGCTGCCGAAATGCTAAGAGGAAATGTTGCGTTGACTGATGACTTAGGTACGCCCGATGAAGGAATAATGGCTGTTTTTCCCGGCATAGATGATTGTAAATTAACCTTCGTTTTTCCTGATTTTGAAGATGTCTCAATCCTCGAATTTAGTATAGATGGGGGTGAGACTTTCCCATATTCTGTTTCAGATGATGTAGGTACTTTTGAAATAGAAAACCTAGACAAAGGAAACTACAACATATTTGTACGCAATACCTATTCTGTAGGCGATCCTGTTCCAATGGGAATTTCGTGTATTAGTTCGTCATGTATTCCAACTTCAGCAAATGATATTCATATTGACTCAGAATTTAATAATTTGAAAATCTATCCAAATCCAGCAAAATCAACGATAAATATAAACGGAATAACCAATACATCTCAAATAGAAATTTTAGATGTTCGGGGTAAGGTTTGCAAACAGTTTACCGTGTCAGAACAATATCATGTGGTTGATGTATCTGATTTGCCCAATGCGCTTTATCTAATTACAATTAAAAATGATTTGGGTACTAAAGTTCAAAAATTTACCAAGAGCAATTAATATAAGTAAGAGCATGACCCAGAAAATATTCTATTTTTTTATAGTATTGCTACTAACAGTATCTACTTCGTGTGATAATGATAGCAACACTCCTCCTGAAATTATTGAGGTATTGCCCGATACCAGAAATACCTCAATAGGTAGCCAAATCAGATTTACCTGCAACGCTACCGATGAAAATGAAACCTTACTTTCATACACATGGAAAAGTAGTTGTGGAACATTTTCAAGTGAAGAGAATCAAAATTATGCATATTGGACAGCTCCTGATGAAGCAAGTATCTGCGATTTGAGTGTAATAGTAAGCGATGGTGAATTATCCGATGAGTACACTTTTCAGATGATAGTTGAAGAAGAGGAAGAAGTGCCTCCTCCAACGGTTGGTGTATACTATTATCCGTGGTATGGCGGTAACGATTTTCATGGAGGTAAGTATCTCCGAGAGCATCTTGACCCTGTACAGCTTCCAGAATTGGGTGAATACAATGATAGAGACAATGAAGTAATAAAACAGCATTTGGAATGGTGTGAATATGCTGGAATAGGTTTATGGGTTAGCAGTTGGTGGGGGCCTGGTAAAATGACAGATAAGACCTTAAAAGATAACATACTGAAGCATGACGATTTGAATGATATGAAGATTGCCTTGTTTTATGAAACATCAAGTCGGATACCTGATTTTACTGATGTTTCTAAAGTTGAATCTGATATGAATTATATTGCCGAAAACTATTTTAACCACCCAAACTATTTTAAAATAGATGGGAGGGCAGTTTTATTCATTTACCTCACTCGCGTATTATCAAGAAATGGTGTATTGGAAAGTACCTTAGATATTATGCGAAATACAGCTAATCAGGCTGGTTTCGATATTTATATAGTTGGCGATCAGGTTTTTGGTAAACCACCTTCAACTACAGATCATATCGCTTTGCTAGATGCCATTACCAATTATGATGTTTATGGAAGTTCTGGCGGAAAAATGTATGCAACTCAAGAGAAAGTTAATAATTACTACGCGGATCAAGCAGGCTGGAGATCAAAGGCACATCAGGTAGGTACTAGCTTTGTTCCTGCTTCTGCACCAGGATATAACGATACGGGTGTCAGAGATGGGCACGTCCCTCTTTCCCGAAAACTCTCGGAGGATGACGAATTTGGCTCTTTGTTTGAAGCCATGGTGAATGAAGCACTCCAAATCACCGATTCGGAAACGGGAAATTTATTTATGATTACTTCATGGAATGAGTGGCATGAAGACACACAGATAGAACCGGTGGCAAAAGCTCCTGCCACTAACAAGGATGATAGTAATTCAAAACAAGACTATACTGCAGGTTTGGAATACGAAGGATATGGATTACGTTATTTAGATATCCTTAAAGCTGTTGTTGAGAAGTAATTGATATTATCTCAATCAATTCGGTTATAGTTATATAGTTAGCCGAGAGCATAATTTTTTAAATTTTTGTTCTTGGCAAACTCTCCTTCTTATATAATTTCATATTTGTTTCAAATAATTGTTGAGGTTCTAATTAAATTAGGTATACTGTCAACAGAACATCAATTAATATAAGTCTTTGTTTTTAACCAATAAAA
>Ga0075120_10000474_pt1 | contig 33332 bp, 24 predicted proteins | sample AntAceMetag02UKL_FD_69792 | JGI IMG/M metagenome (GOLD analysis project Ga0075120, IMG submission 69792) | Saline lake microbial communities from Ace Lake, Antarctica - Antarctic Ace Lake Metagenome 02UKL | ecosystem: Environmental > Aquatic > Non-marine Saline and Alkaline > Saline | place...
GAAAAGTGATGCGTCATCCTCGGCGTCAGTCCATTCAATCTCATCAATAGTTTCTAACTCCGCGCCATCTTCCGGGTAGGTGATCTCAGGAGTTGTCGGGGGCGTCTGGTCTAGTGGTGTGAGATAAAACGTATGAGTGAGATAACACTCCTGAGAAGGATCTAAGGCTTCTTCGTAGAATGTACTGTTTATAATTAAAGGTTCGCTGTCGTAATATCCTTCCTTGGATGCCGTTATGTAATCTTCAACAAACCCCAGCATATCTGATAAAGGGCGCACAATCCTATCAAATACTAGCACGGGCGGAAAGGTGTCCGGATAACCCCCCCTGAATTCTTCGGTTATGTATATGTAACCATCGTCTAGATTCTCATTAATTAATTCTTTATCATTAAATACATTTACAGCACTTATGCAGATGTTGGAACCTTCTGGCATTGGAATTTCTCCGATAACGTTCGATGTCGCAAGGACACAAACAAACAAACAATTAATTTTTCCATCTTTAAGTGTTTCCCCCTTTCGTAAAGACCAAAGATAATAACACTAGTAGTTATTTGAAAAAACCTATTATAGTCTTAGGAGGATAATATTATCCTCTGGGGATAATAAAATCGCACGTAGTTTAAAGAATCCGTCAATAACGCTAAATCTATCCAAACATGCTTGCAAAGCCTGTTTCTGCAGCTTCCGTATCTTCTTCCTCATTCTCGCGCCGTACTGTTGTCTGGAAACTTGAGGAATGTGAAGGCTGCGTCTGCCATGAACTTGCAGGGGGTGTAGAACTTACGCGTTCTGGAAGACCGAGTTCGCGCTTAAGGCAGTCTGGACACATGAATTTATCAAGGTCTTGGTGGACTACTAAAACTAAGGTTGTGTAAGCTGAAGAACAACCGCAAGAACAGCAAGATCTGGAGCTTGATTCGGTTTCCCGATAAGTCGGAGCTTCCCAGCTGTCCTCTGGAGGTGAGTCTACGCTTAATTGCTCTTTGAACTCCTTGGGGATCATGTATTCAAGGTCTATTAGACCTTTTTGTTTTCTTCCCATTTTAGGGTTTTTTGGGCGTAATAATAGGAACTTTGGCGAATATAAACTTATTTAATAACTTATAAGAAAAGCTCCCAGAGTATCCGTATTACTGCAAGTGCGATTAGTACGAAGCCTATCATCTTCCCGAATCCTGAAACAAGGACAAGCACCACACCAAGGATAAGAAGAAGTATTGGGGAGAGGTCTATTAGCCACTTTGATATACTATCGACCGGACCTACGCCAGTCTCTGTCATATTGGCCAGCTTCTCGCCTATCTCTGTTGTATTAAGGCCTTCTGTGAGATTCTTTATGCCGCCGATAAGGTCGTCAACGCCTTCGGTTACTTTTGTTGTGTTTATCTCAAGCCCAGCTGTCGTATTGTTTGCAGAAGACTCTTCTTCAGAGTCTGTTTCTTCTGCTTCAAGTTCAATTAACCCCGAACCCCCGTAATCAGCGGAGTCATCGTCACCATATGTGACAACATCTGCTAAGGATGCTGGAATAACTATTGCAAAACATAGGATAATGGCAAGAATTCCTAGAGTGGGTTTCATTTTTATTAACTTTTAAGCTTCTCGCTAAAAAATAAACGATATGCCTACAGCAGAATTCGTTACAAAAGACCTCATGGGGCTTATCGGCAAAAACGTCCCCTTAGAAGAGTTTGAAGAGCGCGCTTCTATGCTTGGAACTAGTGTTGAAGAAGTAAGCGCCCAAAAGGTCGTTATTGAAGTATTCCCAAACCGACCTGACATGCTTTCTGTTGAAGGCTTTGCAAGGGCCTACCGGACATTTACGGGTCTTGATTCTGGACTCAAAAATTATGAAGTAAATGATTCTGATATCACACTCAATGTTGATAGTAAAGTAAAGGAAGTGCGCCCATTTGTAATGGCGGCAATTGTAAAGAATCTGCCAGTTACAGAAAACGTCCTTTTATCTATTATTGCAATCCAGGAAGCTCTTCATAAGTCCCACGGGCGGCGCAGAAGAAAAGTCGCAATAGGCGTCCATGACTTTGATGCGACAAAGCCTCCCTATAGCTATTCTGCTTCAAAGCCTAATGACGCTTCGTTTATACCTCTTGATTACTCCGTAGAAATGGATTTGGAAGCAGTCTTAACAAAACATCCAAAAGGAAAAGATTACGCACATATCCTTGAGGGAAAACCTGTTTATCCGCTTGTTCTTGACCAAGAAGGCATAGTCTCCCTTCCTCCAATAATAAATGCCGACAGAACGCGCGTAAAAGAAGGCGCATCAAACCTTTTTGTCGAGATGACAGGAACCAACAAACTTGCGCTAAAGCACACTATGGGAATAATTCTTTCCTCGCTTGCAGACCGCGGCGGAACTATCGTATCAATTAAGGTTGATGGGAAAAGCCTTGATATCTCGCCTGAAATAATGACTCTTGACGTCAGTTATGCAAACAAGCTTCTTGGCATTTCTCTTAGTGAAAAGGAAGCCATATCACTTCTCCTAAAGATGGGTTATGACGCTAAAGACGTGGGAAAAGGCAAACTTGATGTGAGCGTTCCTTGCTACCGTGCTGATGTCCTTGCGCCAATTGACCTCATCGAAGATATCGCAATTGCCTATGGGTATGAGAATTTCGTCCCCGAAGAGCCAAATATTGCAACAACAGGCGCAGCAGACCCATTGGAGGAAAAGATGGGTGAAGTGCGCGCACTTATGATCGGGCTTGGCTTTAGGGAAGCCTTAAACTTCATACTAACAAAACCTGAAACAATTGAATCTGCAGGCAAGATAACTGGCAATCCTGTAAAGATAAAAAACCCGCGGACAGAAGAATTCACCATGGTAAGGACATCTATTATACCGTCTCTTCTTTCAACGCTTGCACTTAATAAGAAAAAGAAGATTCCCCAGAAAATCTTTGAGATTGACAATGTCGTTCCTGGTGAGACAAACCCTGAGAATAAAAAAATGCTCGGGATAACCTGGCTTGATGCGCATGTTAATTTCTCACAGATGCAGTCTGTTGTAGAGGGTCTTCTCTCCTCAATGGGCACAACCTATGTGTTAAAAGAAAATGAGCATCCTTCGTTTATTCCCGGCAGGTGCGGCGCCATTACAATAAAGGGTAAGGATATTGGCTACTTTGGAGAAGTCGCACCAGAGGTATTACGCGCTTTTGGAATAGATTATCCTGTTCTTCTAGCAGAGCTTGCTGTTGTACCTTTATGATTTTAACTCAGTCTAACGCCTTTCTTTTCACACAAATCAAGTAGCGGGCACTCTGTGCAGGAAGGATTTTTCTTTTTGCAGTGGCGTTTTGCGTGTTCGACAAGAAGTGCATGGGCTTCTTGTAAAATCTTTGTATTCCGGGTTAGTTCTTTTTGAGAAATCTCTTTAATTTCATCATAACTTGCCTCGGATTTTATTGCTCCAAGTCTAGAATAAATTCTTTTTGTGTAGGCATCAACGACAAACTCCGGCTGCGAGTATGCATAAAGAAGAATGGAATCGGCTGTTTCTGGCCCAACACCATTTAGCTTAAGGAGTTCGCTTCTCTTTGGAATCCTCCCGTTAAGCCCTGTAAAAAATTCTGCAATGAGCTTTAAGCGCTCGGCTTTCTGGTTAAAGTATCCTGCCGGGCGAATTGCCTTGCCAATCTCTTCTTTTGGGGTGGATGTAATTGCCTTTGGGGAAAGAATATCCTTTTCTTTAAGCGCGATAAGAGCTTTTTCAACAGAAGGCCACGCGGTATTCTGCGTCAGGATTGCCCCACAGATTATTTCAAATCGCTCGTTTTCTGTTTTAGGGTAAGAGTAATCGCCGGGGTGATATCCGTTAAGTGATCCAGTCTTTGTGGGATTTTTGCCAGAACTGCTGTGGAGACTCAAAAGCGGCCACCATCCCTGCAATTCGTATTCTTTTAGGAGACTTTTTTGGGTAAGTGCTATTTTTTTACTCATTATTAAAATTATAGCGATGAAGAATAAGAAAAAGCCTTTTAGAAAAAAGACTGCCAGTGAAGTCGGACAGCTGGCGCGGCTTGCATGCGATCTTGAGGTCCATGCCGAAAAACCAGGGAACGTGACTCCCACTTACTTTTTCTCCGACCTTACTGTTGCGGATTTCCTTGAATCATCAAGAATTCTCGAACCTATCGTAAAACGAGCAGTAGAACTTGGTCCCGACGCACCAGTCTGCTCACTCATTGAAGAGGCAATGCGGGAAGGGAAATCAAATGCGAACTTTGGAATACTTCTTTTGATAATACCTCTTGCAGCGGCCCGCGGAGAAAGTACACAGGACATTATAAGAAATCTTGACACGGGGGAAACAAAATCCCTTGTCCGCGCAATGAGGAAAGCGTCCCTTGGAGGCGTAAAGGAAACTAAACCTCCAAAAGATCTGTCAAGATATGACGTGTTCTCTAAAGGCTTTTTTGATGTTGTAGATGAGGAGAAGATAACCCCGTTTAGACTCATGGAACTCTCCGTTCCATATGACTCTCTTGCCCATGAATGGATTTTTGACTTCCCGATATCCCGGAACATTGCAAACAACATAAACCCGCGCAATGAGGAATCTGTGGTGGATGAATTTTTAAGAGTTCTTGCCTCCCGTCCAGACACGCTAATTGCAAGGAAAGTTGGCCTTAAGCGCGCAGAAGAAATCTCAGGTATGGCAACGAGTGTTATCAACGGCGACTTGGAAATCTCTGAACTTGACATATATCTTCGCTCGGAAGGAAATCTCCTTAACCCAGGAACAACCGCAGACCTTATTGCTGCAGGACTCTTCCTTAACCTCTTTTATGATTAAACAAAATGGGATGTCTAACTCTTTATACTGATGGCGGCGCTAGGGGAAACCCGGGCCCATCCGCGTACGGTTTTTTGATATATGATGGAGACCGCCTGCTCTACAAAGAAGGAAAGGCTATTGGTGATGCTACAAATAACACAGCAGAATATTCTGCGATTATTGCAGGTCTAAAAAAGGCGCGGGAATTCGGAGAAAAGATAAAGGTTTCCTCGGACAGTGAGCTTGTAGTGCGACAGTTAAAGGGACAGTATAAGGTCAAAAAGCCGCACTTAAAGGAGCTTTACAAAAAAGCAAAGGAGGCTGAATCAACATTTAAAGAGGTTAATTACATCCACCGCAGGCGTGAATTTCCTGGTCAAAAAGAAGCCGATGCCCTTGTCAATGAGGCTCTTGACAACAGCACCCAAACTCGTTAAATCTAAATACAAGAAGCTATTTCCTCTTCAAGACGTGCCATTAGTTCGTCTGCATCTTTTTCAGTCTTGCCTTCGGCCGTTATCCTAATCATCGGTTGAGTGTTTGATGCGCGCGCAAGAGTCCATCCATTCTCATAATTGACTTTAACGCCATCAATTGTAAGGGGTTTTCTGTCACTTGAGAGTTTTGCAAGCGCGTCAATTACGCCAAATTTCTTCTCATCAGTTACTGTTAGCTTCTTTCTTTTGACCGGATACTTGGGAACGCCCTCAAGATTTTCTGCAAAAGTCCCCCTTAATTCTGAAACAATCTGGGCCATGAAGGCTGATACCGCTATTCCGTCATCAAAGTGAAAATATTTAGGAACTACAAAATGACTTGAAGACTCCATTGCAAAAACAGCGCCGTCTTTAACGGCCTTTGCAAGGAAAACATCCCCTACCCGAATACGCCTTACAGTTCCACCTTCGGCTTTGGCCGCTTCTTCAACACTCATTGAGCAGTCAACATTAAGTGCCACTTCTCCTTTTTCCTCCGCAAGGATTTCGCGCACCATTAAGGCTCCGACTTCTTCAGCGCTTGCAACACGTCCTTTGTTATCAACAAAAACCGCGCGGTCGGCATCACCGTCATAAGCCACTCCGATATCTGCACCCATCTTAATGACTTCCCCACTTAAACCTTTAAGCGTCTCTTCTGTGGGGTTGGCGCTACGTCCTGGAAAATCCCCGTCAGGAGTATCATTAATAGTTGTCACACTGCAACCAATCGAGGCAAAAAGCGGGATACAGTATCCACACGCGGCACCGTTTCCGGGGTCGACAACAACTTTAAGGGGCTTTTGTAAATTTGTCTTTGAAATAATTTCGTCAAGATACTCCTCTTTGACAGTTTCTGCATCAATTTCTAAGTGAGTGCCCTCTTTTGCTTGCTCGATAAAGGCAGATTTCTCCCAGATAGCTTTTAGTTCAGGAATGCACTCTGGATAACCTTCGCCGTCACCTTTCCTAAAGCGTATTCCGTTGTATTCAGGGGGATTGTGCGATGCTGATATTATGACACCTGCGCATGCAGATTTCTTTTCACACCAATAGTTTACAACCGGTGTTGGCGCCATCCCGATTGAAATCGTGTCAAGCCCGCATTTCCTTAAGCCTTTTGCAAGAGCCGCTTCCAGTTCGGGTCCTCCGTGGCGTGCGTCTGTTCCCAAGACGACTTTTGCGCCCTCTGGTACCTTGTCTTTTTGCCGAAGATATGTGCCAAAGGAAAGCCCCATCCCAAGAGCAAAATCCTCACTAATCTCTTTTTGGTAAATTCCCCTTAAGTCATAAGCACGAAATACGTTATCAAGTGACATTTTTTTCATTAAAGCCTTCTTTGCTAATTTTAATCTCGCGCCTAATAAACTTAAAAGAAAAATAATTCAAGAGACGATGCCAATTCTTAAAGTCGCAACATTTGGACCCAAAGGGACATTTACTGATGAAGCTGCAGGAAAGGTATTTCCGGGTGCTGGTGTTGCTTTTGGCTATTCGGACATAAGCGGGGTCTTTGAAGAAATCGCGAAAGGAAAAGCTACTTTTGGCGTTGTCCCAATAGAGAATTCGACTGAAGGGAGCGTGAGTGAGACACTTGAATGCCTGAGAAATTACGATGTGGAGATTGTGGGTGAAGTGTTCCTTCCCATTCGCCAGGTTCTGGCAGGAACCGGAAAACTTTCTGATGTAAAGAGCATAAGAAGCCACCCACAGGCAATCGCACAGTGCTCAGGAAAACTTAAGATTGTGGGAAAACTTCCAAAGATAATAACAAAGATTCCAAGCGGTGCAGACTATTCTACGGCGGGAGCCATGGAAAGTGTCGCCAAAGCAAAAGACCCGTCAATTGCCGCGATAGGTTCGCGCGCGGCAGCAGAGAAATACGGCTTGAAAATCCTTGTTGACGACCTCTCGGATATGGAAAATAACGAGACACGCTTTTTTGTAATCTCAAAAGGCCGGAAACTTAATTCTGGGGTCAGGAAGAAAACAAGCATGATTGTCGGCCTAAAGAACAAACCAGGGAGCCTTTATGAGTTCCTCGGCGTCTTTGCAAAAGCTGGAATAAACTTGAGTAAAATCGAGTCGCGCCCCAGTAAAAAAGAAAAATGGTCTTATGTATTCCTCGTTGATTTTGAAGGCTCTTTTGATGATAAGAAGGTTCAGGAGGCACTTGATTCTGCAAATAAGTTCACGACATACTTTAAGGTCTTTGGCAGCTATCCTTCTGGTAAAAACTAAATGGACCTTGGGGAGAGCGCATCAGCCTTAATGCCCGACTTATCAAGTTTTGGAGGATGGACTTTTTTCTTTGGAATAATACTTCTTTCAAGTGCGACGCCCTTTCCACTCTTTGCAACAGAAGCAATCGTTGCATGGGCAGGAACGCAAGCCCCCTGGTTTCTTGTGGGAATAGTTGCAGGATTTGCAGGGGCAATCGGCGAACTTACAACTTATGTCATAGGTTATGGTAGCGAAAAGCTAATAGCTAAAAAGAAACATGAGGGCAGCCGGTTTCATAAAGCTGAATCAATATTTGACAAATGGGGATTTGTCTCTGTTATCATATTCGCATTTACCCCCCTCCCAATGGATTTAATGGGGCTTGTCGGAGGTGTCTTACACTATGACATAAAAAGGTTCTTTTTGGCAACCCTTATCGGTAAAATCCCAAGATTCATGATAATTGCCTTTGCGGGGGCGAGTATCGGTGCTGCAATAGAGAACGGTGACTTGTCCTTAGAAAAAATACTTAGCGTCTCTGCAATAATCGCTTTTGTGGCTCTTATAGGATACCTCATCTACGCATCAAAAAAGAAGAAATCTTCAGTCTAAAAGGACTCTAGTCTTTTTAAAATCCGTCGAGCCGCAGACTTCGCACTCTGAAATATCACAATTGTATTTTTTCTTGCATGCGTTGCACTGGGTCACCCAGGAATATGCATTTGTTATGCCTTTTAGGATTACTTTCTCGTAGGGCATCTCAAGAATCTTGCATGCATTTTGGATATCGTAATCATCAGTGACAATCGGGACTTTTTCTTCAAACCCAAGGGCAATAACTGATATGTCAGAATCCGAAAGAAGGGAAAGAACGCCTTTTTGCCTGAGTTGTTCGCATACAGTTTCAAGGGCTCTGTCCGAAGGCTCTTTTAACTTTAGCTCCCCTGCCTCCTTTGCAACTTCAAATTTTATTTTAGACTGTGTGTCTTTTAGCTCCTTTGCAATCTGGGGTGTTGTTAAGAATTCTCCTGAAAGGACCTTTTCGCGTGCGTTGATTATTCCTGATGCGTCAAGTACTTTCATTTAGAATCCTCCGTTGCAAAAGCGAGTGCCTCCTCTGGTGTCTTTGCGACAAAGAATTCAAAGGGAAGTTTTTTCATGGCATCTGCTGTTCCTCCAGAGCCGTCAAGCACGATAAGCTTCTTTTGATAGTTTAAGGCAAATGCGCACTCTGAAAGCGTGCCATATGACCCACCTATTGCAATAAGGGCGTCGCATGCCGAGGCAATGAGTATGTTTCTTCCAAAGCCCATTGATGTTGGAAGCGCAATATCTACAAACTCGTTTGCCTGGCTCTTATCAAGACTTGGGAGAATCGCGACAACGACCCCACCTTCTTTTTTTGCACCGCGCGATGCTGCCTCCATTATCCCATCAAGACCGCCTGTTATAAGCACTGCACCTTTTTTTGCAATTAGAGCTCCGGTTTTTTCTGCAAGAAGAGTCTGCTTCTTTGTTGCAAGGTGTCCACCTATCACACCAATATTCAGCTTTACTGCCATTTCTATTATTTGATGTCTTACTCTTAATCCAGTAAAAGGTCGGTTCTTTCAAGCGCGCCTTTTGTATCGCCAAAGAACTCCGCGGCTTTTTTCATCTCAGAAATAAATGCGTCTTTATCGCCAGAATCAATTTCTCCAGCAAGCCTGCCCGCGGCTTTGATATAAGCTTCCCGCACTTCTTTTGATGCCGGATTTTCAAGCTGGATTTCTGCATATAACGCAGGGTCCTGCCCGAGTATCCGCCCTATAATATCAAATGTAAGGCGATATATCGGTGATGCCATCTCGCCCACTTCATCGATGTCTGATTTCATGTCATGCATGGTAACTCCAGCTGAGATGAGCATGAAATGCGTTAGCGCCTGAACCGTTCCCATGGCATGATCATGTTCCTGTGGACTAGTCATTATGACGTTTGCCCCTTCTAGCCTAAGGAAATCGCAAAAATCGTTGAACCGCGCGCCTTCCCTTATTGGGCATAAGATGAAATTTTGACCTGAAAATGACCTGATGCTGGGACCAAATACCGGGTGCCCTCCTGCAACTTCAACGCCTTTAGGAATCTCGTTTTCCATCAGTTCGCATATTGGACCCTTAACAGAAGTAAAATCCGTTATAAACGCCCCGTCCTTTAGGGAACTTGCAATCTCCTTGATTACTCCTGTTGTCTTTTCAATTGGGACTGTGACAATCACAATATCAGCGCCCTTTACTGCTTCTTTATTATCCTGAGTATAACGCAGACCCAGCTCTTTTGAGGCAAGTTCGCCCTTCTCTTTTGTTGGACCCGCAATAACGACTTCAAAGCCGTATTCGTCCATAAGTGAGGCAAAAAGCCTGCCCATGCCCCCATAGCCTCCGATTATCGCAACTCGCCCTTTTGTCATTTTAAATATGTATTCTTTGCTGTAAAACCAAGAAAAGAGAGGATAATCATTTATCCCGTTTTTATTAGTTCTTCCATTCATTTAACTGTTCTTTTGGGGGTTTAAAAATAAGATGAAAGTAGAGTTAATAGCGCATACGCCGGAGCCTGATAAGGTGTGCGCCGCATCGGCATTTATCACATGGAAGAAAAAGACAGCAGCCGAGCTTTTCAGCGAACTTTCAGACAAAGAGGCAGATGATTTCCTTCGCGTTGTAATGAACCTTGGGCACGTTTCAGTAACAGAGCACGCCGTATTCACATTCAGTATATCCGGGGTTTCCCGAGCCTTAACCCACCAGCTGGTGCGCCACAGGATGGCCTCATACTGCCAGCAAAGTCAAAGGTATGTCAAGTTTGGTGAGGATGAGATAGAAGTTGTCATTCCGCCCAAAATCGAGGAGGACGAAAAGTCAAAGGAAATTTACCTTAAGGCAATACAAAACGCAAAAGAGGGCTATATCAAACTTCTTGAGAATGGTATTGCACCAGAAGACGCGCGCTTCCTTCTTCCAAACGCCGCAACAACAAACATAATAGTTACGATGAATGCGCGCGAACTCAATCACTTCTTCTCTGTGCGAGCGTGTGAGAGAACGCAATGGGAGCTTCGTGAGGTCGCAACTGAGATGGTACGGCTTGTTAAGAAAAAAGCTCCAGTCCTTTTTGAGAACGCAGGACCCAACTGCATGAAAGGGCCATGCCCTGAAAAGAACCTCTCCTGTGGTAAGATGGAAGAAGTAAGAAAGAAGTTTAGGGAGCTTTAATATTAAAGCTCTTCTCTTAATTCTTTAACAGCTGCGCCAAGTGCCATTAGTTTCTCAAATGCGATTTCTTCACTTGGAAGGAGCTTTAGTCCACAGTCAGGCTTTGGGAATATCTGCTCTGGGGTAAGGAACTCCATTGCACGCCTTATTGGCTTTTGAATCTCCTCTTTTGACTCAATCCGCTTTGTATGAACATCTAAAACACCAAGTCCAATATCTTTTTTGATGTCATAGTCTGCCAGATATTCAAGAGTCCTAAACGCGTTATTTGTGAACTCAAGGTCGTACTGGTCAACTGGGAACTCTAAGGCGTAAGGGAAAAGGCGTTTAAAGTCGCCATAGCAAATGTGAATACACTTGTACGTGCTTGACTTAAGCTTTCCGCAGATGATATCAAGCGCTTCTTTTTGAAGTTCTAGCTCTTCTTTTCCAGGGTGAGTGCAAAGTGCGGGCTCGTCAATCTGGATAAAGGGACATCCTGCGTCCTCAAGTGCTTTTGCCTCTTTTGCAAGGGCTTGGGCGAGATCTAAAACAAGGTCGCGACGTGACGCGTGTTTCTCGTAAAACGCCCATGAAGCCATTGTGTAGGGCCCAGTAAACATCTGTTTGACAATAGCGCGACCGTTTGTGTAATCGTTTGCAAAAGTCCAATCGTCAACTGTCATTGGAGCCGTAAACTCAACGCGGTCCTCGGCTATTGGCTTGTTAAAATAATTGTTGCCCCAGATGCGCACCCACTGACCCTTTTTCATGCCACCAAGACGCTCTGCAAAAAAGACACTCATGTCTTCGCGTCCTTGCTCGCCATCAGCAATTATATCTATTCCTGCTGCGATTTGATTGTCAACGCACACCTTTGTGGCATCAGCCACAACCTTATCATAATCCTCTTTTGAGCCTGACCCAGCCTCCCAGCTGTGAAGAGCCGCAAGGACTTTTGGCGAGCGTGGGTTGCTACCAACAACTGTCATTGGTAAAATCTTTCTTTCCATTTTCTTAGATGTTTGAAGTCGCCTTAAGGATGTCAAGCTTCCTTAGAGCGTATTCACGCGGCAGGTATTCAAGACCGCAGTTTGTCGATATTATCACATCATCGCCAAAGTCATTTGCGACGCTTGCAACTTTTGCAGGGTCCTCTGCTTTGATATTTCGCGCGTCGACAAGACCAAGCTGTGCGTTTTTTATCCCTGCGTCCTTTGCAATGTTTAAATCGTTTTTCATAGACACGCAGTCAAGCCCGACGTAATCGCATTTTATGTCTGCAAGCCTTCCCGCAAGAGACGAATCAAGCTTTCCAAAGTATGTTGCGACAATAGATTTGCCCCTTGTTGCCCAGGAGAGCTTTTCTATTTCCTCTTTTATGTGGATGAAATCATCATCACTTGGCGGATTATATGAAAGAGCCGGCTCGTCAATCTGTATGAAATCAGCCTCGATAGTGTCAAGCTCGGATAGTAGCGCCTTTGATATTGCAGAGATGCCTTCTGCGGCATTGTTATAGAATTTGTCGTCTGAAAGCGAGTAAAGCGTATAGGGTCCCGGAATAACTGCCTTTATTTTCGCACCGGGGTTTGCCTCTTTTAAGAGTTCTAATTCTGGTGCTATGACTGGTTTTCCCGCATTTATTGCAGATTCGATAACGGGGCGCCTGTAATAGTTATTATTGTCAAAGAAACGTATGAGTCCTGTCATTTTTACACCTTGCCAAGACGCCATGACGCTTGCAAGATAATCATCCCAGCTAAGCTGCCCGTCTGTAATCACATCAAGACCCACTTCGTCTCCAACTACTTCGCGCAGTGCCTTGATATACTCTTCACTATCCTCTTCTGTCGGATTTTGGTTTGCTTTTTTCTGCTTTCCGTGTGCCTTAAGCAAGTACTCTCTTAGAGACTGTGGCCGCGGATAGCTCCCGAATGACGCTGTTAGAAACATTTTTGCCTTTTTTGTAATTTTAGGATATAAAAGCTACTAGTAAAAAATTACTAAGAATGATAGCCCCGCCAGGATTCGAACCTGGGTCGCCCGGTCCAAAGCCGAACATGATTGGCCGCTACACTACGGGGCTATTTTAAACTATCTAAACGCGGCTAATTAGAACTATTTACAATAAAAAGCTTGCTTTGTGGAATTTTTTTGTCTACAGAAAGTATGGCAGGAAATTAAGGAAGAATACTGCCAGGATAAAAAGCGTAAAAAACTGCATGAGCATCGCCGAAAGCTTAATCTTCTTGCCACCCTTGACTCCGCGCTCAGCCTCGTTGAAAAAAGCTTCATAACAGTAGCCCCCGTCAAGCGGTTTGAAGGGGAGAAGATTGAATATTCCTATTGCAAGATTCAGGAAGAATATCCACTTTAGAAGGGAAAATACGATGTCCCATCCGTTTTCTGCTAGTTTTGAACCGGACAATCCCGGTGAGAATGCATACCCGCGCTCTGATGTTATAGGGTCAGTCTGCTTGACAACACCTGCAAACCCTGCACCGGCAACATAAGGCGACTGGGCAAGGATTATCTCTTCAGTCCTATTACTGAGTTTTAAAGTTATTGTATCGCCTGCAGCCTTATCCGACAGGACTTTTGAGAAATCAGAAAATGTTCCGGTTGTCATGCCGTCTACTGCAAAAACAAGCTCTCCTGGATAAAGAACTTCTGCTGCCCCCGTCCCTTCAACTGTTGCCCCCACATAAAACCCTTCTGCTTCCACCAGACCCGATACGGCAAGTCCCCACGCAAGAACGTATGCTACTATTGCCACGACAAATATGTTTGCAAAAGAGCCTACGGCATAGACTCTTGTTCTTTTTTCTTCAGAGAACTTTGGAAATTTCTTAGGGTCCGGCTCGACAAAAGCGCCAAGCGGGATTATGCTTGAAAAAAGAAGTCCAGTATTTTTTACGGAGATACCTTGAGCGCGCGCAACAAGTCCGTGGAAACCTTCGTGAAGTGCGAGCATTATTATTAAGGCGATAAGAATATCTGGGAATATCGGTATTGAAAGGTCGGTTCCTGCGTACTTTAGAACAGGGATTCCGTTTTCTACGTCAGGATAACCTATGTTTAGTCCAGGCGTTTCAGATGCCCCCGCAACGACCATTCCCGCATTAAGGACAAGTGGAATCAAAAGATAAAACGGTATTCCAAAGGCACCTATGAGAAGGCCTGTTAGGACATATGTCATATCGCCGTATACGAATGCGCCATAAAATGAGGTTCCGCCAAAAGCAAGTATTCCAAGAGCCAGAATTATTATCGATGCTTTCTTTGAAGATAACTTTGGAATCAAAAAGTATACAAGCGCAGCTACTGCCAGTGTTGCCACGAGGCTTTCAAGTCCAATGTTAAAGACAAGAGCAAACGGTAGGAAGGAGAACGCGAGTGCGCCTGTAAGGACCAGGATTGCGAGCGCCGCAAGTATTGCTGCAATCACTTGTTTTCCTTTGACCCCTCGCTTTGAAGCGACATATCCCGCACCAACTCCTGCAAAAAGAAGTATTAGCGCCGCATCAGCCAGGTCTTTCCAAAAAGTCGGATGGCCGGCACCTAGGGAATCCATGAGCTTTATTCCTTTTTGGGAATTTATCTTTGTCAGAAGACCGCCTGCAATATTATCTGCGCCCTTTATTTTTGGGACAAGAACATAACCTAAGAGCACCACGCTTGCAAGCACTAGCCAGGGCCAGTTTATTATAATATATTTGTCAATGACACCCGCCCCGCTGTTAAAATATCCGGGGATAAGGGCAACGGCGAGTGCGACAAGAATGGGAAGAATTCCAATTGCGCGCTCTTTATGTTTTGACATGACTGGTATTTTATTCTTCAGCCTTAAAATAAGCCTATTAAAGTGAAGGAGCTAAAGATAATAGGAACGGCGCACGTGTCGCCTGAAAGCGTGAGGGAGGTTCGCGAGGCGATAATCAAATACAGGCCTGGTGTTGTTGCTCTTGAGCTTGATTCCGAGCGTCTTGATGCCATCTTGCATAAGAAGAAATGGGAGGAAAAGCCTATTACAGACATGATAAAAGGCAACAATTCCTATTTCCTTTTAGGCTACTCCCTCCTTAGCGCATTTGAGCAAAAGATTGGTGAGAAAACCGGCGCTAGACCCGGGGACGAACTCCTTGCAGGATACAAAGCCGCAAAAGAAGTCGGGGCAAAAGTCGAACTAATCGACAGGCCAATTGGCGTGACCTTAAAGCGCGCATGGAAAAAGTCATCGTTTAAGGAGAAGATTAAGATATTATGGGAGTTTTTCGGCGTTGCTTTTGGTGGCGGGGGAGACGACCTTGAAATAACCCCTGAGCTCATTGAATCCTTAAAACAAGAAGATGTTCTTACTCAGGCGATGGAAGAGCTTTCACAAATTGCGCCATCAGCTAAAAAGGTCTTTATTGACGAGCGCGACCTCTATATCGCAGGTAAACTAAAGGACCTTGAAAAGTCGCCTGATGCAAAAAAAGGAGTTATCGCAGTTATTGGAAAGGGGCACGAAAAGGGCGTTAAAAAACATCTGGCGGAAAAAACGAGCGTTGATTTCAAAGCGCTTGAAGAGGTTCCCAAAAAGAGGTTTAAGACACGCTGGATATTCTACGGGATAACATTTGCAATAATTGCAATATTCCTTTATGTGGGACTGAACAACCCGAAAAACCTTCCTGAATACCTGTTCTGGTGGTGTATTATAAACATAGTATTTTCTGCAATAGGCGGAATAATCGCTCTGGCTCATCCGCTTTCAATAATCGCAGGAGCCCTTTCATCGCCCATAACATCTCTTGTCCCGACAATTGGAGCTGGCTGGGTTGGAGGTATAGTCGAGGCAAAACTAAGGACACCTACTGTTAAGGACTTTAATAAACTCAGGGATTTGGGTGGCATCAAGGATTTTTGGAGCAACCGCTTTACTCACTTGCTTCTTGTTGTCGCGCTGATAAACGTAGGAAGCCTTATTGGAACTTTTGTGGCACTCCCATTCTTACTCAGCTTATTTTAAGATTAGTTTGTTTTATTCCTTGCGGCGTATTACTATTACATCACCCATAGTAAGCGCGCCCCCTTTCTTTTGGCTTGAAGAGTAAGATTCTTCTTCATCTGTTATGTAATCGACAAGCTGGAGTGAAAGAATCCGTTCAACCTTCTTTGCTATACCAATCGTGGGAATATACCCATGCTCAATTCGCTTTACCATGGAGGCGTGCTCTGCGATTTTTTGGCCAAGTTCTTCTTGAGTCCATTTGCGCTTTTCACGCTCTTCCTTGACTAGTTCACCGATGTCATCAACAACTTCAGGCGTGCGAACGCTTCGTTTTACAGTAAGGTTCCTTTGCACCTCTTTTCTTTTCTCGTCTTTGCGGACTTGAGCGCTTGTTTTTTCCTGGAGCTCTTCGATTATCGTTCCCATACTGGCGCATCTTTCACAGACTAAGGCTTCTGTTCCCGCCACTTTTGCCAGATATTTTACCTCGCCTCGCCCACAGAGGTCGCATGCCGTCTTCATTTCATCCACCTACATTGACTAAAAATTGAACTGTATTTATTGCGTGTCAGTCAAAAAATACCACAAAACATGAAAACTGAGGTTTCTTCTGGAGAGCACGTCAAAATTGTCGCCGGAGCCAAAGAATATGAAGGCATCGTCATGCCAAGATCTGAGCTTGAGCGCCCAGGTATCCTTTCACTCAAACTGACTTCAGGCTATAACATCGGACTTTTGGAAAAAGATATAAGCGAAATAAAAAAGCTTGGCTCGCGTGAGAAACTTGAGTCGTTTCCGTCCAAACCCCCAAGCAAAAACCCAAAGCTTCCATCAATTGACATACTCGGATGCGGAGGAACAATAGCATCAAGAGTCGATTATGTGACAGGGGGCGTCAAATCCGCAATGAGTCCTGAAGAGATATTATTCAGCGTCCCAGAACTTGGCAGTGTCGCAAACATAAATGACGCACGTATTATACTTAATGTCTGGTCTGAAGCCATGAACCACAAGGACTGGGAGACTATGGCAAAAGAGACAAAAAAGAGTCTTGACTCGGGTGTCCGAGGGGTCGTTCTCATGCACGGCACAGACACTATGCACTACTCTTCTGCCGCACTTTCATTCATGCTCCCTGAGATATCGGGTCCTGTTGTCTTTACAGGCGCCCAGAGGAGCTCAGACCGCGGAAGTAGTGATGCTGTAGAGAATCTCCTTTCTGCAAGTATTCTTGCCGCAAAGAGCGATATAGGTGTTCCTGTGCTCTGTATGCACGAGACAAGCTCAGACGGTGCGTGCGCAGCCCATCTTGGGACAAAAGTAAGAAAGCTCCACTCTTCAAGGCGCAATGCTTTTACTAGTGTGAATGCGAGTCCCGTCGCACGGGTTCTTCCAAACGAAAGAAAGCTCATTATGCTTGGAGATTCAAAGCCACTTTCAGATTCCACCAAAATTGACACTCGCTTTGATTCTAATATCGCGCTTCTTAAAGCATTCCCTGGTGCAAAAGGCGAGATGATAGACTCTCTTGTTGCAAACGGAACAAAGGGCATTGTAATTGAAGCAACAGGCCTTGGGCAAGTCAACAACGAATGGATGAAGGAGGTAACAAAGGCGATAAAAGATGGCGTTACAATCTGCTTTGCTGCCCAGACGATTTATGGGCGCCTTGATCCTTATGTTTATGAGCCTGCACGAAGGATGCTAAAGGCAGGCGTCATCTATTGCGAGGATATGCTTTCTGAAACCGCTTATGTCAAGCTGGGATGTGTTCTCGGGCAAAAGCTAGACCCAAAGGAAGAAATGAGAAAAAGTTGGGTTGGCGAGATATCTGAGTAACTTCTTTAAAAATATTTCAATTAGCTTAAAGTTACTCTGACTTGTGCATCGTCGTTATTTGGTACATCAAAGGACACTGGCATAAATGTTACTTTATTGACGCCACATACATTATCCCTGCTTATCCCACTTGTGTAAACTGCAGTATCTGAACCTACAATTAGGTCAGTATTACATCTGACTGTGAAGTAACCACATGAGCCATAGCATTCATCGTTATAACAAACAGACACTTTTGTATTTTGATATTTGAAGTTAATGTCTTTACAGGCACCCCCCTCGGTCAGTGTCAATAACGAACTTGTTTCAGGTAAAGTCCCACCTCCGGTCACAGTACCAGAAGTTGATTTTGTCGGCAGACAAAGAGATGTTATGGACGCCTGTGCTGCAGTAAATGTTGCTACGTCAGTACAACTACTCTTATATGCATCTTGGGAACCAATTAGGTATTTATACTGCTTGCCAGTTTCTAGATATGCTTCAATCTGAGCATTGTTTATGCAGTTATTACCCGACTGTGTCCACCCTGAAACAACATTCTTACTTATGCATATCGCTGAAGCTCCAGGTACTGCAGTCAACGTTAAGCTTCCAACAGATTTACAGTTAAGCTTCTTGCCATCCTGTGATTTTAATGTTATTTGTCCTGGTGCTGCAGTATACTTCATTAAGTTTGTGAAACTTGCAGTGCCCATATCTACTGTTTTTGCCGCGGTAGTTGTTCCCCAAAGACTGCTTGTCGTTTCGGTTGTAAGATACTTTGCAGGGGTCTCTGCTCTTACATCTGGACAATTTGGAACTGTTGCAACAAACTTTGCCGACTGACCGTTACTTGCTTTAAACGTGCATTCATATGCTCCGGTAGTGGTTTCTTTGCAAGTTGCGGCGGCAAGAATATTTCCGCTAACGCCTGCAACTGAAGCAGTGGCGCCAGTTACCGCTTGGATATTTTTGTCTTGTATTTTTGCTGTTACCTTAAAGTTTGATGAAGCGCTCTCAACGTAACAATCTGATGAGTCGGTCTTGGCTAGTTTCATATCCTTTTCGACTATTGTCTTTCCACTAAGGTCGGACTTTGGAACTACCATTTCAGCGTTATAACATATGTTATCAACAATAACACCCACTCTCACTGCAGCATCAACGTCATTTTTGACTTCAAATACTGCCTCACAGTTCTGGCCGTTTGGAGTTGCCCCGTCTACTTTCTTAACCCCTAGGTTTTGCTGCGCGTAGCGTATTGTTAAGTCTGAACAGGTCACGCCCTTATCCGTTGGGATGACAGTTGTTGAGACTTTTACCTTAAGTTTGGTGTATCCTTCTGTAGCAGTTACACCGCATGCACATATAAGGAGGTTATCGGCTGAAAGCCCGTCTGGAACGTTTGTTTTGCTCAGACTTCCTGCTTCAAGCTCAGAGTATGTTTTAGCACTGCATGTCAGCTGCTTTTCTGTGCACTTTGCGCGCAGGTAGTAAAGTGCATTGTTCTCTGCACTGTATACCATTGGAAGCTGTGCGTTTGTCTTAAACGCATCAGTCGGTATAAAGCAATCTGCTGCAGTAACGACTACAACTTGGTTCTTGGCTCCTTTCTTTGCATATGCAACAGCGTCCTTTGAAAGTTTGGTCGTCTGGCAGCTACTTGAGGTACAATATTGAGATATTTTAGTCTCAGTCGGAGTATTGCATATTACTGTACCACCGGATGTTGTAGTGCATGTTGTTGTTACCTTCCCAAGCACGAAGAGATCTGCATTTGGCATAATGTATTTGCCCTTGTTCATGGGGTTCATCGTCTTGGTCACAGAATCACAATACGAAATTGCGCCGTCCTTCTGCACATCCTCAAACTTTGGATAAGCCTGACCTCCAACAAGGTTCTTTGCAACAGTTCCTGCAAGTGAGCTTGTCCCGTACTTGTCGGCAGTTGTCAAAACATATATTTTGGTGTCATCACCTGGATACTTAAAGACATCTTTTGGAATGTCCTGGGTTGTTATGACATATGGGGTAAGCGTACCTACAACACTCTTTGCCGAACTTGAAAGGGTGTTTTCGGCTAGTGCAATAGTCTTGTCTGTCTCTTTAGCGTCAGCAGGATATGCAAGAGCGTCAACCTTTGCAGATGAGCCTTTGGCTCCTGTTGAGGATTTTTTCCATATGTTGAAATAATTGTTAAACGCCGAATTACCCTTTATATCTGTTGCTGTTGCCCAAAGGAGATATTTACTTGCGGTTTTGCCACCTGGTGCAGTCACTGCATTTGCAGCTATTCCAACAACTGGAGTGTAAAGACCGTGTTCATTACCCTTTACTGCATATACTGCTGCGTCCTTATAGACTTTGTATTTATCGGAAAGTCCATAAGTTTTAAGTGTTGCATCGTTTATCTCATCGCGTATGTCAACAATCATGCTCTTTCCACTGGTAACAGAAGATTCAAAGAGCTTTGTAAAGCTATCTTTATTGCACGAATCACCCCAGAAACTCTCTACATTATCACTGCAACAATATGTCGTTCCAGTGTCGGTTCCTTTTGTAACATATACATATGATGCCCCATTGGCCTTGAAATGATCGATTATCTGTTTACATGAAGGATCATTTTCTCGTGTAGTCGTACCGGTACCAAACCAGCCACTCCAGAAACCTTCACTCTGACCTTTTATCTTAGTTGTTGTCGTACTAGTATAGTCTCTTACCCAGACAACATCGCCATTAGTCGCGCCTGAAGCTTTGTCATCGCCCATGCCTAGAAGCTTCTTACAGTTCTCAAGGTTAAAGCCTGCCCCCCCCATGCTAACTCCGCCGGGGGCAATTGTTGTCCCCATTTGGGGCGTTCCGCCGACTGTCGAGCCGTATGGGCTGCCGTAGCTTGTCCCATAAGGTGAGTTTCCGGAATTCGGTACAGAGTATCCATTCTGGTTCATAAGCCAGATACATCCTGCAAGGTTTATTCCGGCTCCGCCGGCATTTGTATCATCATCACATATACAACCAGCTTCGTACCAGCTCTCATCGTCACATCCACAATCTACACTTGCAGAGACTGAAGTCGAACCACTGCGATCACCGCTTACTGCGTTTACACTTATTGACTGACTCGAGTCATAATCAACCTGGTTTGTGTATGTATTATAATAGTTTGAGCTTGTCTTCTTCTTGTAGAATGCTGACTCTGGCATTGTTATATAATATCCGCCACGTCCTGAATTATAGCTTGCCGAGACTGACGTTGAAGTGCTTGAGGGGTAAGCTGATACTGTTGCGTCCTTTACAATACCGCAGTCATCTGTTACTTTAACCAGGAAACTCACGCTTCCGCCTGAACCGATGTCAACTGATACTGAACTGGGAGTTGCTGAAACACTTAAAGAGCCGCATATATCTTTTGAGCACTTGCATTCCTGGGTGCACCCATAGCCTGAAGAGCATCCTGTCGGGTCTGCTGCCGGGTCGCACTGCTCGCCGGAATCTATTTCCCCATTTCCACAAAGCTTTGTTGCCGTTATTTTAGCATCAGCATCAATTGCCTTACTTAGGCCATTCCACTTTGTTATTACGGTGAATGTGAGTATTCCTGACTCATAATCTCCATTGTCTTTTGGCGCCATACTTCGTAAGATTGCACCACGGAAACAGTTCTTTGCCTCATCATAAGTTGCTGTGCGTGTTGCAGTTGTTGCCCAACCGTCCATCTCATCAACTGAGACTGTGACTGAAGCATCTTTTATCTCCTCGCCGTCCTGGTCAGAGACGAATATGCAAAAGCCCGCACTTGTCTGTTCTGTCGGGTCGAATGTGACTGAATCAATTGTCACCTTAAGAGCTTCAGTGTAAACATCAAGGTCGTATCCCGCCTGACGTGAACACTGTGCGTTCTCGTCAATCTGGAAAATTCCTGAATAATTGCCGTCTTCATCAAGTTCGACTATGGCTACTACTTCCTGTTCTGGTGAGTAATCAGTCTGCGCGTAGCCAAGTGAGAACTGCTCGTATGCGCCGTTAAGCCTGAGTGTGAGGTTTGCCTCATCTCCGTTTATCAAATATACTTTTTGCTCGCCTGAGATAACGCCCGTTGTTATAGATGACTCGCCGCGCGCGCCGTCAACTAATATTCTTAAGGGTATCTTGCCCTTCTCTCCGTTTTGTATGCGGACATTGTCTCCTGAGTCAAGCACTTCTATTCCAAGTGTGCAAAGTGAGCCAAGGTTGTATATTACAATCTCGCCACAGCTTCCATTTGAAACTTCACTTGCTTCAAACTCGTAGTCATCAAGAGGTGCGTATAATGTAAGGTCTTCTTTTACCTTAAAGTAATATTCATCAAGCTCTTTGCCATAGAACCTTGCAATCCCGCTTGAGTCAGTCTCTATTGTCTTTATCGGGGCTGAGAAGTTATCGTTGTAATACATTATAACATCAATATCTGCTGCGGGTTGTGAGCTGTCTGAAAGACGCGCCTGGACACAAATCGGGTATGCTTCTGGGAGTGAGACGTCAACTGTCACCTCACCATTTGGTATCATCTCGATTATGTCGCCTTCGGATTCGCCGTCGTATGTGGCATAATCTTCTGCCTTGACAACTACATAGATATCTCTTTGTACTATCTGGCCGCCGTTATTGACTTCTGCAGGGACATCTGTAAATGGCCAGCAACCGCCGACTCCAGCTCGTGCAGAGACTATTGCCTGTCCTGTCGTATAATCATATACTGTGATATTTGCCCTGAGTGGGAGTCCGGTTTCTTCTGATGTTACACACACCTTGATATCTCCGTTATCTATTATTACGGGGGCTGAGCCTGTGTATATCGTACCGTTTGCCATGCTTCCGCCAACGATTGATGCAACGCCTGAAGTCTTTGGGGAACTGCCAAGGTTCAGTGCTTTGACATAGACCTGGGTTCCGTCTGGAATGTTTTTAAAGGTATAACAGTTTTCCTCTTCAGCGTCATCGTCCCCGGTTTCTGCTGTCCAGAGAAGCTCGTTGTTGGAATTGTAAAGCTCAAGATCTGCATTGTCAAACGTGTCGCCGTCCTTATAGACACATACTTCGTACTCGCCAGAATTATCATCGTCTGCGCGGCAGGCAACAATATTCATTATCGCACCCTCTGATGATGCTATTCTTCCTGACTTTGAAAGAAGGTAGTCATCATCGTATGCGACTGCATAAACTTCACGCCCGCTTGAAAGCTTTACTTTTGTGTTCCCGCAACTGGGAATTGTAAGCCCTGTTATTGTGCCCATGCATTCTGAGTAATCTTCGTCTATTACCATGTCGGTTGCGGCATCAATTATCATGACTTTTATTCCTGTTAGGGGGTCGCCACCACAATCATCAACGTGGGCATATACTGTTACTGTCGAGCTTGCGGACTGTTCCTGCATAGTGACTGTGAAGCTTGTTACTCCTGAATAGGATATTGTCTTTGCGTTTGCAGGGGACTCATAAGGGGCATATCCTGCTATTTGCACGACTGGATAAACGCTTACACCTTCAGGAAGACCTGCAAAGTCCTCACATGCCGAATCAATCGGACGCGCGGTTCCGTAGGTGACACCGTCAATCCCTCTTAGCATTAGTGTGCCACTATCTAGTGGATAACCATCGTTGTCATAAACGCAGACTTCGACTTTTCCGACAGTCTGGAGTGAGACCTGGTAGATAAGGTCGCTTTTTGAGACGTCAAGCTTGTTGCCTGCAGTCTTTCCATTGTATTGTGATACTGAAGCTGTGCTGGGATATACTGTCGCATAAACGCTTGTTCCCAAGGGGACGCCCGATATGCTTACTGTGCCATCGTTGTATGTCGTCTCCGGGCCTCCGATTAAGGTTGATGTGTCCCAGTCAAATAACTGAACGTCTGCGCCTAGTACTGGCTGATACTCTGAATCAACGACCTTTACCTGAAGGCTTGTTGTAAGCGATGTTTTGGGTATTGTTATTTTCGCTGTGTTCTCACCTTGTGTTATGGTTACTTTTTGACCAGCTGGGGGGTATTTTTCCTTACCTATTGAAAGCTGTAAAATCCCTTCTGCACCTGCCGGGATGTCAGAGAAGCTTGCCTTGTTTGAAAGAACTGATTTTGTCTGTGAATACTTTCCGGGTGAAGTCAATGTCGCATAAGTTCCGCTTGGAAGTTCGCCGCCGCCAGATACTTCAATATCTACACTAAGGGAACCCACTTCCGGGGCGAGTTCAAGCTTGACTGAGCCATCCTCTGATTCTAAGAGTTTTTGTTCTGATGCTGTGACATAGCCTTCAGAACTAGCAGAAATTGTTGTTTCAATATCACGCGGGAATTTTATGTTTGCGCGGCCGTTGGCATCAGTTGTATTGCTTACTCTGCCTTCAGGTCCGTTATAATAAACTGTTGCGTCTTCAATCGGGAAGCCATCTGACTCCACCTGCACAAGAAGCGCACCCATCGAAACTCCGCCTGCTGCGCCAAGTGCCAGAGCAAGAAGAACGATTATAGCTACCGCTATGAGGGCAATTAATAGTAATGGGTTTATGTGGTGTTTGTCACAGAAGGTGGCAAGGGGAATACCCTTTGCCTCTAACTTCTCTGCAGAAGACCACGCTTTCTCGGTCAACCCATCGATAAATCCAGTTTTTCCTCCGCTTGGCATTTTAGATAGTAATAGTTGCTTTAATTAAGCGAGTAAGACATAAAAACCCTTAAAAATACCTATTTCAAAATAGAAAAAGAAGCTTGATGGGTGTAATTACCCTAAAGTCTGCGCCTTACAAGAACTTCTCGACAAGGCGAGCGTAGGCCGGCCTTGATATTAGGATTCCGATAAGAACACCAACTATTGCAGTTACCGCAAAGCCACGAAGGTCGCTTATACTATAAAGCGGCACCATGGCACAGATTGTTGTTAAGGCTGAGGTAAATATTATAAAGAAGGCACGGTCTATTGACTGCTTTAGGTCCCATATTTTCTTATCCTTGCGCTCCACACCACCATTGCCACGCAGAGCTTCATCAGTTATTATTATCTGGTGGTCAACACCGGTTCCAATAGCTGCGATTATTCCTGCTATTGCGGCGAGGTCAAGCTCCCAGCTTGTGATTGAGGCAAATCCTAAAATCATTAGAACCTCAGAAAATCCAGTTACAAGAATAAGTGCCGAAATTTTCGGCTTCCTGTATCTTAATGAAACAATACATGCGACAAAGCCTATTGCAACAAGAGCGATTAATCCTGCGTACTTAAGGAACTCTTGACCGAGTTCAGGGAGATTCGGACGCTCGCTTACGATATCTGCTTTTACAGGCAGGCTTCCTGATTTCAGCCAAATCTTAAAGTTAAGTACTGTTTCACGCGCCGCCGCCTCGGTTGCCGAGCCCCCTTCAAAGACTGAAGAGTATACTGGGCCTCCTGATGTTAAGCCTTCCCCAATCTGAAGAGTGCTTTTTATTCCAATAATATTGTCTACCCATGACTCGTCATTATCCGGCCTATCTTTGGTCTTGGCATAATTTATGTGCCACTCTGACTCGCCTTTTATTACTTCTGTTAAGGTGATATTAAGCTTTTCTACTTCTGCTAAGAGCTCTGCTGGAAGTTCGTTTGAGTTTATCGGGATTATTATTTCTTTTATCCCGCCTCCGCGAACCAAGGAATCAATCTCGGCAACTGCAGATGATAAATCAAATGTCTTGGTAGTTTCAGTTTCGTTTGCAGTCTCGTTTAGAGTGCCGTTTATTGCTATGCCAAGCTCATCAAGTATGCTTAGGTTATCTTCAGGAACAGAAATTTCGACTTTTTCTGTTGAATAACAGATTACGGGAACATTTGCCCGCTCCTCGATAAAAGAAAGCGTTGTGTAACCTGTGTCCTCGACGTGGTTTCTAAACTCCTGGGAAGCAAGCTCTGTGCAGTCCTCTTCAGTTAGAAGTATGAGTGATTCACTTGGGCGGTCAAGGAATATGTCTGTCATGTGCCCTGCCATGCCTTCCATGACATTTCCTGAACGTTTAGGGGCCTCGCCTGTTGCCTTGACATATACTTTCCAGCTTGTACCCTGTATAAATGAGCCGCCCTGAGATGCTGCGTCGAGTTGAATCTCATCGCCTGATGCTGCAAGTTCCCCTTCAACCATCTGCTCAAAAAGCGCCTGCTGGTTTATTATGTCTCTTAGTTGCTCAAGTTCTGTTTCCTCTGTCGTTGAGACTTTGATTGTAATATATTTATTTCCGGCCTCCTTTAGGACTTGGGTTGATTTAAGACCCATTTTGTTTAACCTGTCCTTTAAGATTGAAATCACTTCGTCGGCATATTCCCCACCACCTGTTTCAATCTCCATCCTAAGGATAGTTCCTCCAGTAAAATCTATTCCAAAAGTGAGACCATTAAGTAGAATTGTAATTATCGATAACGCGACAATGATACCCATAAGGATAACCCGCCAGTCTTGACTTAGTTTCATGATCTAAAAAGCGAAAAGTTAAATCTCTTTTTTGTGCTTGCAGGCTTTTTCCTGCGCACATACCAAAGGAGTATTGCAAGGTTTGTAAGCCATGTTGTTGCAAGGTCGATTGTCAGGCCCACAAGAAGGACTGTTGCAATCTGTGATATTGAAGGCATCTCGACAAACATAGTCACAATAAATATTGCTGCCATCGCACCAAGAGTCGTGCCAGTCATCGTGATACCTGTTGAGAAGGCATCATTTATTTTCTTTGCAGATTCGCCGCCGCTTTCCTTAAGCAGTTTTGAAGTCAGCATTATGTCCGTGTCAATCGAATAACCAATAAGCATAAGAAGTGCTGCAACGCCTGCAAGATTTAGTTCAAATCCAAAAAGCGAGAGTATGCCAAGCGCAATTAATATGTCGAAGAATGCCGCCTGGATTACTGCAATTGAAGGTACTAGTGAACGGAATGCAATAAAGACTATTATTATCATGAGAATCGCAGCAGCAGTCACTGCCCAGATTCCCTGCTCCATTAAGGTCTTTCCAAGTTCGGGCTTGTATGTTGAGACCATTATGCGTGAAGTCTCTTCATCACTTATGCCAAGAGAGCTAAACGCATTTAGTGCGCAGGTTTTATTCATCTGGTCTTTTGTCCTGGCAATAACAGAAGTCTCTCCGTTTAGTTCCCCTATTTTAACGTTAAGTTCGCCACCTTGTGTGCAGGGACTAAGGGCTGAGTTAACCTGCTGTGCGGTGAGTGCTACAGGAATAAGCGCCTGAATCTCGGTACCGCCAGTAAAGTCGATTCCAAGCGGGATATTAAGCGCTGGATAAATCATGAGAAGGCCGATAATTGGAATTAGAACTATCCATAGCCTATAATCGACTTTCGAAAAAACTGATTCATAATAACCCATTTAATGCCACCTGCCGCAGATGCGACTGCGTAGTTTTGACTTTTAGCATATATAAATGTTAAGTCGTTTTAGATGATTTTTGTGTGCGTTAAATCTTAATTCATATCGACGAATATGAACAGGCTTCAGGAACCTTGGAACATACATTATCCGCATTAAGGAAGTACCATCTTCCTTTAAACATAGTCTCAAGTTCAGTAGGGGGCTCTTCAGTTTCACATTTTAGATAATAGTGGGTCACATACGGCCATACTGCTGTTCGTGCATTAGGTATCGGTGTAAAGCCGTTTTCATTGTCTGTAAGGAGAATGTCTTTTATGTTCGCACTTGATTTTATATCCAAAAATGAGTGTATAGCATCACGGACTTCACAATCAATTCCAAAACCCTCTCTGTATATCGGGACATATGTATTGCCCAGCGCATCTTTTAACCCGTCTTTCATCTTCGTATATACTTCTGTCATGTAGGGCGAGCCTTCAGGGTCATAATTGTTTATTACTTGCTGAAGAAAATTCTGGAAGAAAACATCAAATGCGTCAGCCTGTATAGTGTAAGAAATAAAAACAAGAGGCGACTCCATTCCGGCGCGCGCCGTTTCGACCTGCTGTTCATTTTCCGTCATTATCGATGCGCCAACACCAATTGTTATTGCCAGAAAAAATACACCAAGAATTGGTGATGTTACGTAAAATCCCTTGCGTGAAGAGAAAAATTTCATTGCTCTGCAGTCAAGTCCTCGGTTTCGGACTCATCAAGACCGTCTACCAGATTTTCCTGCGAGAAGAACTGTGCCGGGTACTCCTCGCCGTTTATCATTATTGAAACGTAGCTGTTCTCCGGAGTCAGGAGTGTATCATTGTAATATATCTCCTGAACAAATACTGTAAGCGGATTGCCGGGGGCAGCTGGAGTGTATATCAGAGATGCCCCCCTGAAATCAAATGCGCTATCGTCAGATTCTGCAAGGATTATGTCTATTGTTCCGTGTTCGCCGGAAATGAGTTTTATGGGGCCTGAATAAGTTGTTGCGTATCCCGATGGGACGTCTGTGACGCGGGCCTGGAGGTAAATTCCTGCGGGAACTGCTATCTCCTCTGTAAAGCCGCCAGCACCTATTGCAAGTGAGCCGTCAGGAGAACTTCCTGGTATCTCCTCGACATTTTCGACATCCCAGACAGTCACTTTTGAAGATTCTGTTAGAAGTCCGCCCGCTTTATTGTGAACCATTACTTTGAGATATGCGACATTGCCACACACTGCAGGAATATTTATTGTGTTTGTGTTCTCTGAAACTGTTATCGAAGAAGAAAAGCCTGGAGTCGCGCAGTCTGAAGGCAAGGAGGTCACGCTTGCTCGCACCCTCTTTCCGGCAGGAATGCTAAAGGTTATACAACCCCCATCTGCATTACTAAGGTAAGATGATGCAAGTTCGCCCCCGCCCACTTCTGACACCGCAACGCGGCCTTGTGTTGCGGGTTTGCCTGAAGCTGTCACACAAACAATTACTGGCGAATCCATAACTGAACCTCCGGGGAGACCGCCCACAGGATAGATTTGGACGTCTTTGTACATAACATCGCCAGCTATTACATAAAACGAGTTTTCTGAACCGTCAAAAGTCTCATAACCATCTTTGTTTGCAACAAGATAATAGAAGTTGTCCGAAGGTACGCTTAAGGTTGCCATGCCTAAATCAGAATAAGCATCCTCAATAGGTATGTTATCTGCTTTTCTAACCGCAGTAATAGAAACGCCATCAAGTTGGGCGCCTGAAATAGAATCACTCACGCTGACTATCATGTTTCCGTATGAACCAGAGCCGCTGGTTATAGTACCCATGTCAAAGCAAGCATCAGGCAAAAGCAGGGCTATTGTAGAGTCGCCGGGGGAAACCTCGCGGGGGCGTGACTGGCGTGCCTTTCCATTTGGACACTTCAATTCCGCCTTTACGATTTGCGGGTCGAGTCCAGTAAATTCAAACGTCTGCTTACGCCCGATTTCGGATTTGAGCATATTGTCTGAGGCATCGTATAATGTCACTTCCAGAAGTCCTGAAACCTGGTCTTGGAGTACGTCTACTGTAACTATAAGGCCGCCGGGAGTGATGTTTATCTCGCACTCGCCACAATCAAGCGGACATGTTACGCAGTTCTCATCGGAATCACATATGAAATTGCCGCATTGGTTTTGCGCAGGACCCGAAAAGAGAAGCACCCAGGCTAGCAAGAGGACTATAAGAATTATTAGTAATGGGAAAAGGACTGCGGGTATGTTATACTTCTCAAAAGCCGCGCCAATAGGTATCCCGCGATCCCAAAGCCAATCAAGAAGAGACCATGATTTATCTTCAATCGAGTCAAGCATCGTAGTTAAAATAACAATTAATAATTAGGAGTCGTCCAATAAAAACGTGAGAAAACACTTAAATATTTATGGTGTGGGGAACCATGGTGGGTCGGGGTAGGTTCCTGCGCCTGCGCCAAAGCCAGTCCAAGTGCAGTACGAGCCAGAACAATCACATACATATGATTTTATTGTGGATAAATCTGTTGCTGCACAGTATAATTTGACACCTGATGCATCTTCTAATGGTGTGCATGCCGCAGCTATCTGGCTTGCAGTCTTTAATGAATACTCGTTAGCACCTATCTTAGAACAAAGTGTATAAGAGCCAATACCTGACTTAAAGAGCATCTCACAGGGCGTGTACTTATTGCATTCACAAAGGTTTATCAGCTCCTTTGCTGTGGAATTGTAAAGGTAAGCTCCGTTATAATAAGTCACCCTGTCAGTCTGTCCGTTGCAATCATCATCAGTTGAATTAAGGCACACTTCCATTTGTGAACTTGCAACACAACTCTCCTCGCAATATCCAGACATTGGGTCAATGAGACAAAGATAATCGTTTATATTTATTTCCCCGTCACCATTGACATCAACACAATACGGCAAACTTGAGTATGGTGGCCGACCAAAAATCTGCCAGTTGTCAATGATTGAAGCCATTATCTTCTTATCACTGTCTTCTTCTCCGATACCATTGCCGTTAAGGTCTTTTTCAACACCGCTGCATGCAAGGGGACAATATCCGACTGCTGTGACTGTCCCGTCTGACTGTGATATCGCTAATGAGAATGAGGGTGCCGCGTTGCATGTATTCGAATTCGTGCAATCTGGGTCGCAGTCTGCACCCATGCAAACTTCGTTTCCACCAGCGATAGTGACATCTGCAAACTGGTATCTGACCTGCGTGGTTGCATCCTCTGCTATTGTTGGGAGTATGAAATCTGTTGCATTGCTTAAAGTCTTTGTTTGCCCTGAAGGTGTGCCGTCAATAAAATATGTCAGGTAATCTGTAGTGTTTTCAAAGAGCCTGTTTAAGCAACGTGATTCTGTTGGATGCGCAGCACAGTAAGTAGAACAGCTTGCGCCCACGTCTGTAAAGTAACAGTAAGACTTTATTCTGAAAGTGACACCGTATCTGCAATTGGAATAATCTCCGCTTGGCGCGCAGAAGTCCGGGAAGACGTTATCCGCACAGGAAAGAAGCTCGTTATAGGAATAAGCGTCCTCATCCTCCTGAAGATATAAAGAATAACAATTCCTTAAGTCGTCTTCTGAGTCGCATGAACTTGGGCTTGCCGGGCATGAATCTGGGTCACTTGCCAGACTTGGGTTTACCACATACAAATAGGAGTTTGAGTATATGCTTGAGTTATCCGCAGACTGGCAACTGAGTGTGTATTTGCATTCGTTTGAAAATGTAGGAATTTCTCCTGAAAAAAGGCCTGTCGCCCCAGTGTTCTTTGTATATGCCTGGTTGGCCACCCCAGAACTGATGTTTATTATGATATTTTCGTTTGGAAGCGCAGTTCCTTCCAATGTGATGCTTGAATTTATTGTAAATGAATCTGAGGTCTGCGCGAAACGAGTTTCGGGTATGCAACTTATTGTTTCAGAAGTCGAGCAAGACCCTGAAAGCACCTGGCTTGCGCAGTTGTTGACAATTGGAAGCATTGCTGCTGCAGATTCCGGATATTCTAAAAGGTAGGCATAACAGTTCCTTAAGTCCTCTATTGAACCACACTGTATCCTGCCTCCTGAAATGGGGCAATCCATATAGTTTATTCCTGGGGCTTCTGCATTTACGACATACAGATAAAGAGGATTTGATACTATTGAATCATCTTGGATGGATTCGCAGTTTACTGAATACCTGCACTCTGAGGAGAATGTTGGAATCGACGCATTGACAAGACCAGATTCATCTGTTTGTACTATATAGGTCTCGCTTCTTGAACCGGCATTGACATTAACTGCAATATCCTGATTTGGAAGTCTCGCTCCTGCAAAGATGAGCCCCGTTGAGACGTTAAAGGTGTTGGGGGAGTTTGGGTCTGGAGAACTCTTTGCTATTGTCTCTTCAAGCTCGCATATTATATTTGTAGAGCCACCACCGCTTAGTATCTCAATGTATTCATAGGGGTCTGCAGAGATGAAAGTCTTGTACGAGCCATTAACGTATATAGAGAACCTTATTGAATAGGAATAATTACCTGCAAAAGGTACTGGGAACTCCACTTTGAATGTTCCGTCTGACTCCTTTGTTAGTGAGGAGTTTGCGATAAGTGAGCGTAATTGGCTGTCTTCATAATAGACGAGAATACTGCTCTCATAAACGCTGTCAACGGGTACATAATTTGACCCATTGAAGTAAGTTATGTTAAAGCCTAATATTTCAGGGCTAAATGGAGTCATGGATACCCTGTCAACTAAGAAGGAGCCTGCGCCACTACTGGATTCATTATATACCAGAATCTTAAAGTCCTTAGAATCTGTTATATGGTCTGTTTTTGTTGCCCTTATAACAACAGTTTTTTCACCGATGGATGCGGGGGCAGTCATATTACATACCCATGGAAGGCTCAAGCTTGAGTTATATGTGGCTGTGTGCCATGTTGAAGACGCCCAGCTTCCTGCACACGAAACGCTTAATCCATTAGATGGGTTAAGAGCTGTCGTGCTCTCATTAGTGTAAACCTTGCTCGCATAAAGAAGTACGTCTCCACCTTCTTCAACTGCTGCCTGCGGTAATCTTGCACCCTGTATTATGAGTTGGGGTGGCGGGGGTGGCGGGACTTGTAAAGTTATTGTTATTGTCTCATTGTCATCTGGGTCTAATTCAAACATTTTTTTTGCCGTCATATAACCACTGGGAACGTCTGTTACTTTTATGTAAAGCTTTCTGTTGGCGGGAGCATCCAGGTAGTCTGTATACCCCTCTGAATCATAATACATGTTGCCTATTTTTGAGTCGTTCTGGTCTAAGAAAAGTTCGATTGTGACATCATCCGTAACCGAAGTGTTATCCACCAATACTCTTGCCCGCACCTCTGCCACAAGATTACATTCTACATGTGCCACTTTTGTTACAGTTTGTCCAGCAGGAACCTGAATCGGTCCTACTCTTGGACCTGGCGCACATCCAGAAGGTGCGTCGGTAACACCCACATAATATTGTTTTGATGGGTCTGCATTAAACACTCCGCAACGAGTATTAACAGTACCTGACATAAGCTCGCAATCACTTATCCTATGCGTGGATTTTAACTCCCCGTCAATATCATATAACCCTATCTCACCACCTGGTGTAATTCCCTCTTCAAGGCCGCTAACACAAGCCTGTATCTTTGTATTTGACTCGTCAACTACTATTGGCTGTGTTGCCACATTCATTGATATCGAGATTGTCTCAGTACTTCCATCAGTAACATAAATGGCGTTTTCCTCATTTGTATAGTCGGCATAGCCTGAGAGTTGGACTGTCAAATAATAATATTCGTTTGCAGGAAGGCTTGAGAAGGTCGCGCTTCCGGCGACATACTTGCTGTTTTTGACTGTGCCCCCATTATCGTATACTCTTACTGTTGCCGAAAGCGGCTCGCCTGTTGCCGAATCCTTAAGTGTTACTGAAATACTGCCCGTAACTTCTTGCTTCTTGCAATAGTCTTCTGGCAACGAAACTGAAAGGGTTGACTTGTCCGCTGTTTTGATAGTGCTTGACTTGACTGGAGATGATTCACTGTCATCTGAAGAGACTTGCGCATAAACTTCTTCTGCTGAAACGTCTTCGAATGTTGCAAACCTTGAAGGGGCGTTTTTCGTGCCAAAACTTGTTCCATCAGCACTCTTCAATGTTATGTCTAAGGACGTACAGGAATAGCCACCCTGTACATAAACCCTTATGTCTTTTTCAGTGGTCTTTGTTGTAGGTTCACGACAGGCACCACAGTCCTCCGGGCAAGAAGAACAATTCTCGGGCTCGACACAGAGCGCATCGCCACACTCCGTTGCAGGAGCGCTCGAGCCACCCATCATAAGAAGTGCTGCGAT
>Ga0075120_10000475_pt1 | contig 33245 bp, 9 predicted proteins | sample AntAceMetag02UKL_FD_69792 | JGI IMG/M metagenome (GOLD analysis project Ga0075120, IMG submission 69792) | Saline lake microbial communities from Ace Lake, Antarctica - Antarctic Ace Lake Metagenome 02UKL | ecosystem: Environmental > Aquatic > Non-marine Saline and Alkaline > Saline | place...
GTACTATGTCTGAGCTTTTATTCTACAAAAACGTCGTTCCGCTTAACAGCGAGACTCATCGCGATCTGCATTTGAAAGCAGTGAAAAAGCCCTTGGCTTTTGCGAAGGAAGCTAATCTTATACCAGCCCTGGTGGATGAATTTGAGTTTGCGATGGACGATCTTCCCATCGCCTTCCTGCCCGGCAAGGAGCAATCTTCTGCCGTATTCGTCGCAGGCCTTGAGCCGGGATCCAGTGTATTCATTACTGAAGATGGACTTTGGAATGGCAAATATGCGCCTGCATATCTGCGCCGCTACCCATTCATCATTGGAGATGTCGAGGGCGGTGAATCGGTGCTTTGCGTGGATGATAGCTATGAGGGTCTGAGCAAAACGGACGGCGTGCGCTTTTTCTCCAAGGACGGAAAGCCTGAGGAATCAGTGACCAATGCATTGGCGCTGGCGCAAAACTACCGCGCGGCAGCAGACCGGACCGACGAATTTGTAAAGAAGCTCAATACTCTCAAACTGCTTCGTGATATCAAGCTCGATGCAAAAATGCCTGATGGCAGTGAGAAAAGCGTTCATGGTCTGCAGGTTCTCGATGAAGAAGCCTTTGCGGCCTTGCCGGCCAAAGCACTTGGGGAATTGCACAAGGCCGGTTTTCTAAAAGCAATCTACAGCCACCTGTTCAGTCTTCGCTCCGTGCCGAAGCTGATTTCAGGTGCGGAGCCTGCGGGCAAATAGGAGAAGCATGGGGGTGATGGCCAAAATCTGGCTGTGACACGCAAATAGGGACAGAAGACGACACACATATTCATTCAGGCCCACGGCATTCACCTATCGAATGCTTTGGGAATAAGGCTTACTGGGGGTAGCCAAGAATGGTGTTCGACAGATGGTCAAACGATTTGGTGTTCTTTCGAAGGCAGGGTGCGAGCCCTGGCTTCTTTTCTGCGTTTTTGGCCGGTTTGACTCTGCTGTTTTGCTGCAATGTCAAGGCTTTTGCCTCAGGTGCCGTCTCTCTCGTGGTTGCCGCCACTGCTCGTTCCCCTATCAAGACAGCAAACGCTGCCGGAAGTTCGGTCCCGCTGATATTGGGTCCGCGAAAATATAGAACCACCCACCAATACAAGACGCGCCGCGAAATCGGAGAGGCTGAAAAACAGCATCCCGGTTCAGAGGCGTTTTTACTGCTGCAGTTCAGTGGTTTTAACGCGCCATATATATTCGAAGTTGCCGAGGGAAATATCCGATGAGAGATTCCGACAGGACGTCCCGCTCAAGCACTGGCGCATTCGCCGGCTCTCGCAGATTGCAGAAATTCACGCGAGGACTGATGTATCAGCCCAGCACAGCGATGCTTGGCATGCTGATTGTCGGCGTCACGCCGCAAATGGGTTTTGCGCAAGCTGTCAATCTGGGACCGGAAACAAACAACATCATCGCAGACGGTCTCACCAAGACGAAAATCGTCGTCAAGGGTGATCGGACCTCCATTCACACAGACACAATTTCCGGCAACACCGGGTTCAATTCATTTTCGGATTTTCAGCAGGCTGCCGGGACAAGGGTTGATCTCTATGTTCCTGATCAGGCTCAAAACCTGATCAATGTCGTACGCAATGGACAGGTCGTCATCAACGGTACGCTGAACGCCTATAAGGACGGCAAGATTGGCGGCAACGTCTTCTTTGCAAATTCCAAGGGCTTTGTGGTCGGCAAGTCTGGCGTCGTCAATGTCGGAAGGCTTTCCGTCACCACTCCGACGAAAACCTTTCTCGATACGATCATCCGGGCTGACGGTTCGATCAACAATGCTGTCGCCAACCAGTTGATGAGTGGTGTTGTTCCGCTTTCAAGTGATGGTTTCATCTCGATCTCCGGCAAGATCAATGCCGATGGCGGCATTGCGCTCAACGGACGGATCGTCAACATCAACGGACGCACGGGACCATTCACCGCCGAGCAGATGACCCAGCGCGAGAAGATGGAATCGACCGTCAACGTGCTTGGCATGGATGAAGGCGCTGCCCTTGTTTCGCGCGGCGGCGTCATCTCGATCGTATCTGCTGGAAACACCACTGTCAGCGGAACCATCAATACAAGTTCCAAAGTCACCAAGGCCTCCAACGGGTCAGAGACTGCGGGCGCTGCCGGCAGGATCTCCATTCAGGCCGGTGGCGACATCGATGTCACGCAATCGGCTGTCGTTTCGGCTGATGCATTGGGGATCAATGCAACCGGTGGCGAAATCATCATCAAGGCGGACGGTACGTTGCGCGCTGCTGACGGCTCGCATTATTCCGCAACAGGCACGGGTGCCGGCAATGGCGGCTTTATTGAACTGAGTGGCAAGACCGCCATCATAGGCGCGGTCCAGGTCAGTCTGGCCACCCAGACAGGCGATTCCGGCACGTTCCTGATCGACCCCTATAATCTGTATATCGGTGGCGCGGCCGTCCCGGCGCATTCGGGCGGATCGGATTCCTACAGTCTTTCCGCGAACATCGTCAGCGATGGCGCCAACATTATCCTTCAGGCAGACAACTCTATTACCGTTGCTGCCGGAGGCATTCTGGACTCGCGGAAAATATCGGGTGGCGTTTCAACAGGCAATTCCGGCAGCATCACGGTTGAGGCGCCGACAATCGTAGTTGGCGCGGGTTCACAACTGCTTGCAGCTGCAACGACCGGTTCCGGTTTTGCCGACGGCAATATTCTACTCGAAGCGATCCGCACTGGCGGTGGTACCGCGGAAATCCTGCTGGGTGACGGAACGGGAACCGCACCGGAAATCACCGGCGGCGATATCACCCTGGCGGCGACCGCAACGCACGACACGACCGGCATTATAGTCGCCCTGCCGACTGCCAATGCCAACATAACCATCAATTCGGCCAATATTACAGCGTCAGGCGCATTGAACGCGACTGCAACGGCCGAATCCTCGGGTGGTTTAATTGCCCTTCCGGTGGGTGTGGTAGTGACCAATGTGGACGCTGTGGTGGATGTAAAAGGTACGTCTGTCATATCTGCTGGCAGCATGAACCTGACGTCCTCTGCGACGGCGATATCCCGCGTTCTGACAGAAAGCCTGGCACCAGCTGATGCAAGCGCCGACGGAGCAGTTGCAGTGTCCACTGTCAACAGCACCGCAATTTCCCGCATTGGGGGGAGTGTCGATCTGACAATTGCCAATGCATTGGAGCTTGAAGCAAGCAATACCATCGTATCCATCGCCAATGCCACCCCATCGGCCGCTGCCTTCGGGGCAAGTGTCGGTGTAAGTGTTGTGCACGGCATCACAACGGCTGAAATTGCCGATGACGCCGAAGTTTCCGCCGGGAGCCTGACATTGTCAGCCGCCAGCACGACTGAAATAGGCATTACAGCGGCCGCTGCGGCCGGCGGCGCTGAGGAACCGCAGGACGGCAGTGAAGCAGACAAATACCTGTCAGACCCAGCCTACGCAGGTGCTGCAGAGACAACGGCTGGCGGCGTGTCGGTCGTGGGCGCTCTGGCCATTTCCGATCTTGTCTCGGAAACATCGGCAACCCTGTCGTCTTCGAAAGCCGCCGATATTGATGCTTCCGTCTCTGTGACGGCAACAAATGAAAATGATGTCGATATCACTGCAGATGGTTCTGCAGTGGATTCGGCCACGGGCGTCGGCGTTGCCGTTGCCATCAATCTTGCCAAAATTGGTACCAATGCCCTGATCACCCAGGATATTCAGGCGGCTGGTATTTCCATCAGCGCTGGAATGACCGGTGATGGCAATCGGTTCTCCAGCATTGCCACTTCGGGGGCAGGGGCCTCCGATGTCGGTGTCGCCGGTTCGCTGGCAGTCAACCTGATTGATACCCAGAGCATGGCTTCCGTCGCTACTGGAACCACACTGACCCTGACCGGCGATGGTGCGGTCAGCCTTGATGCTGACAATCAGACGGATTCCACCGCTGAAGCCAGGCCTGTCGGCGGTGGCGGAACGGGTGATACTGTCGGCGTTGGTGCTTCTATAGCACTCAACATCCTTGCCAATCGTTCTAAGGCTGAAGTGGCTGATGGTGCGACCATTGCGGGTGTGGGCGATCTGACCCTTTCTGCAACGGCGATCCATTCCGCCACAACGGATGCCGAGGCCGGTTCTGCTGGCGGAATCTCGCTGACACCAGCTCTTGGTCTGTCCATGATCAACAACACAACCTTGGCGCGTCTTGGTACTGGCCCTGTCCAGACATCGAGTGGCAATGTCAGTGTTTCTGCCATGCAGACTTCGACCACAATCACCAACGCTTCTGGTGAGGCAGCCGGTTCCAAGGCAGCCATTGGCGCGGCCCTGGCGCTTGCGCTGGTTGATGACACGGCTCTGGCAACGACCGAGCGCAGTGTGAACGCCACTGGCACGGTGACATTTGCGGCGGCTGGCGCTTCCAGCTCGACGCTGTCAGCAACGGCCAGCGCATCGGGCGCTGCAGCAGCCGATGAGGATGGCACCGCGCAGGATGATGCTGCCCAGCCTGATGTTGATACAGCCGTAACTGAGCAACTGGCTGCCGGTTCTGAAAAACAGGAAGCTGCCGATGTAGGCGATGACGAACAGCAGGCTTCAACGGTTGCAGCGGTTGACGACGGGGAAGCGCGTTCGACAGCGGATTCCTCGGGCAGTAAAGTCTCTGTTGCGGCAGCTGTGGGCGTCAATGTTCAAAACTCCATTGTTACGGCAGCGGTACCTGATGATATTGTAATCACGTCCGGCGGCACCCTGACGCTGTCGGCCTCCAACAACACGGAGGGCCAGGTCACGGCCTCCGGTGCTGCTGTTGGTGTTGAAGACGAGGCGGGCGACACGCCTGAACCTAGTGCTGTTGGCATTGGCGCCGGAGTGGCGATCAACCTTGCCAAGGCGCAGAACAATGCGACGCTGGGTGTTGCTTCCCATTCCGTCGGTGGCCTTGTGATTGCGGCCAACAAGCTGGACGTTGCCTTGCTGATGGCCGATCCATCGAGCATGGATACCAAGGGTGATACCTATCTGGCCAGCGCCACGTCAGGTGCCGGCGCCGGGAAGGTGGGCATCGCGGGTTCGGTTGCCCTGAACCTGATCGATACGCAAAGTGTTGCCAAGGTTGCGGCCGGTTCGACTGTTGCGATCACCGGTGGTGGCTCTGTCAGCCTCGAGGCTGACAATCAGACGGATGCAACGGCTGAAGCCAAGCCGGTTGGCGGTGGTACGACGGGTGAGACTGTCGGCATCGGTGCTTCTGTAGCGCTTAATATTCTTGCCAATCGATCAACGGCTGAAGTGGCTGATGGTGCGACTATAACGGGCGTTGCGGATCTTGCCCTTGCCGCAACGGCGATCCACTCTGCCACCACGGATGCAGAGGCTGGTTCGGCTGGCGGCGTCTCTATTACGCCTGCGCTTGGTCTTTCGATGATCAGCAATACAACAATGGCGCGTTTGGGCACCGGTTCGACCCAGACCTCGACCGGCAATGTCAGTGTTTCTGCCATGCAGACCTCGACCACGATCACCAACGCCTCTGGCGCTGCGGCCGGTTCCAAGGCAGCCATTGGCGCGGCCCTGGCGCTTGCGCTGGTTGATGACACGGCTCTGGCAACGACGGCACGCAGTGTGAACGCCAGCGGCACGGTGACATTTGCGGCGGCTGGTGCTTCCAGCTCGACACTGTCGGCTATAGCCAGCGCATCAGGTGCTGCAGAAGCCGATGAGGACGGTACGGCTCAGGATGATGCCGCCAAGCCTGATGTGGACACGGCTGTCACTGATGAATTGTCTACCGGTTCGGACAAACAGAAGGCCGCCGGTGTCGGCAGTGACGATCAACAGGCTTCCACCGACAGTACGGTTGATGATGACGAAGGCCGTTCGGCCTCCACTTCAGAAGGCAAGATTTCAGTCGCTGCCGCCATTGCGGTCAACGTGCAGAACAATTCCGTCACGGCTGCCGTGCCTGACGGTGTGAAAATCACTTCCGGTGGCGCACTGACTCTGTCGGCTTCTGCCAATACAGACGCAAGCATGACCACCAATGCGGGAGCGGTTGGCGTTCCTGACGAATCTGGCGAGACGCCCGACCCAAGCAAGGTGGGCATTGGTGCAGCCGTTGGCGTCAACGTCGTCAAAGTTCGAAACTCGGCTACGCTTGGCGTGGCGGGTGGTGCCGGACACAATCTGGGCGGCCTGGTCATTGCCGCCAACAAGCTGGACGTTGCCTTGCTGATGGCCGACCCGTCGAGCACGGATACAAAGTCCGACATTTACCTGGCCAGTGCCGAATCCGGCGCAGGTGGTTCGAAAGTCGGCATAGCCGGTTCCGTATCGCTCAACCTCATTGATGGTGAAACCAATGCCAAGGTGATGGGTGATGTCACGCTGACCGGCGCTGGGATTGTCAGTATTCATGCCGATGAGGAAATGCTCGCCACCGCCACTGCTGCTCCACTCGACGAAGGCGCGACAGGCGGCAAGGTCGGCGTCGGTGCATCCTTTGCACTGAACAAGATTGATACCGATGTAACTGCTGAAGTGGTTGATGGTGCGGCGCTGACCAATGGCGCTTCGCTTGATGTGTCGGCGACCTCGGACATTTCGACGGTCACGGAAGCGTCTGCTGGTGCGGCAGGCGGTATCGCGGTTGACGTTTCGCTTGCACTGGCGCTGCTGAATGAAAACACCACGGCACGGGTCGGCACGGGCGCGGCACTTTCCATGGCTGGTGGCGATGTTATTGTCAGCGCGACCAACACCGGCTCCAATGAGGCCACATCCGAAGGCGAGAACAAATCCGGCAAGGTCGGCGTCGGCGCATCAGCCGCCCTCATTCTGGGCGGTGGCGACAGCGATGGCGCCCTGTCCAATACGTCGAAGACGGCCGCCGTGCTGATGCGTGATGTCACTGCAGGCTCGCTGACTGTCTCGGCCAGTGCCAACCGAACCTATGATGCCAATGCCACGGCAACGGCCGGCGGCGGTAATTTCAGCGAAACGGACGAGACAAAGAACGACACCACCGGTGGCAAGGTCGAAAGCTCCAGCGCGCTCGACAAGACCAAGGATTCACAGGGAGAGACCTCCAAGGGAACCGATGACGGCAATTCAACCGGCAAGGACACCTCCAAAATCAGTGTTGCCGCCGCCGCTGGCGTCGCCGCCGTTCAGGACAATGTCTCGGCCAATCTGGCCGGCGTGAGCGTCAATGTTGCCAACGCCATTGTGGTGTCCGCCTACAACCAGACCGGTGTCATGACATCCGGCAAGGGCTCTGCCAGCAATCCGGAGGCCCAGACGGGCGTTGGTATCGGTGTCGCTCTCGGCATTATCAACAACAAGAGCACCGCCACGATTGGCGATAATGCGCATATCGTCCATTCGGGCGCATTGACCGTCTCGGCCAACAACCGCGAAAATGCTGATGGCGATTATCTCGATGGATTGACAGCCCGCGCCGAAGCCGGTGCCTCGTCGAAGAAACTCAGCATCGCCGGCGCATTGGCCATCGGTATTTCCACAGGCGACACCAAAGCCAAGATTGGCGACGGCGTCGCTATTGATGACAGCGGCGTTATTTCCGTGACATCCGATGTCACCAGCCAATTGTCTGCCAAGGCGGTGGCAAAATCGCTGTCTTCCGGCAAGACGGCTGTCGGCGCCAGTATCGCGCTTGTGGTATCGGACAAAGACAACAAGGCCTCGATCGGTTCGGGCAATGTGATCGTCTCGGACGGTGTGTCCGTTGCCGCAACCAATCACAAGGTTGATGCAGGTACGCCCTTCGAATTTGGCGCGCCGGACGAAATCATTGATGACATCAAGACCGCATTGTCGGACGATGCCTTGCTGGGCGCCAACAATTACTACGTTGAAGCAATCGGCGGCGCCGCCGCAAACAACACGGCGGTGCAGGGCTCCTTCGGCATCATGGTCTTCAATGACGAGATTACGGCTACAATCGGCGAGAGCCAGGATGGTGGCTCGACGGATGTGACCAGCATCAATGCACGCACCGGCAATGTGAATGCAGAAGCCAATAGCGACTTCCTTGCCAAGGCGCTGACGGGCGCGCTTTCGCTCAGCGGGAAGACGGGCATTGGCGTTTCTGCCAATGTGATTGTCAGCACCGGCGTCACCAGAGGCAAGATTGCCAACAACGCAATCATTACCAATGCCGGCAATATGACGGTTTCCGCCCTGGCGAAACAGGATATTCAGGCCTTCTCCATTACAGCTGCAGGCGGTGGCAGCACCGGAATAGCCGGTGTGGCTACCGTGATTGTCACCGAAAACACCAGCGAAGCCATCATCGGTGACGACGCGCAGATCACCGGCACGGGCGCAGTCAATGTATTGGCGTCCAATGAACTCGATTTGTCGGTACTGGGCGGCGGGGCAGCCGCCAGCGGCAAGACCGGTGTTGGCGGCAGCGTCGTGGTTGGCGTCATCGAACAGACCACCACCGCAAAAATCGGCAATGGCGCCTCGGTCACCGCAGGCGATGTTGTCGTCTCCGCTGACAGCGCAGAAGACATCAGCACATTGGTTGTCGGCCTGGGTGTTGGCGGATCGACGGGTGTCGGCGGTGCCGTTGCTGTCTATTCGATCTCCGACACCACCACAGCGCTTATCGATGCAAATGCGACTGTCCTTGCCGCCAACAATGTAGGCGTCCTGGCCGATGATGCTGTTGACATGGATGTGCTCAGCGGTTCTGTCGGACTTTCCGGCTCCACAGCGGTTGGCGCTTCCGTCAGCGTTGCGGTGATCGATAACACCACGAAGGCCACCATCGCTGATGGGGCCAGTGTCACGGGACGCGCCAATGGCGCGGCTCTGACCTATGTGAAGGATTATACGCCGACGCTGACGGCTTACGGAGCAGGCGTCAACGACCAGACCATCAAGGCGGCTGACACCGGTGAAAAGAACCAGGCTGAAACCTCCGGCGCAGACCGCGATGTACTGACCTCGGATGATGCACGTTATATGGGTCTGCGTATGCTGGTCATGGAACGTGGCGCCACCGAAGTGGAGGCAACAGGCAGGGGTGTGATTGTCAATGCCACCGGCAACACCTCGCAGCGCTCGCTGGTTGTGGGGGCCGCGGCCAGCGGTTCCAATGCCGTTACTCTCTCGGCCAATGTGCCTGTCATCACCAGTTCGGTTGAAGCGGCCATCGGTGAGGGCGCGCGGATCAACCTCGACAACAATGGAGGCGCTGCAGGCAGCCAGACCGTCGTGGTTTCGGCAGCGCAGGATCTCTATCATATCGGTATCGCCGGGTCGGTTGCTGTTGGCGGTTCCGCCGGCATTGGCGCCGGTATTGATGTTGCCATCATTGATCTGACGACAAAGGCGACCGTTGGCGACGACGCGGAACTTTTTGCCAAGGGTGATATCGCTGTCACCGCTTTTGCCCATGAAGACTTTGTCGGAGCCGGCGCATCCGTCGGTGTCGGCGGCACGGTTGGCGGTGCAGGGGGCATTGCAGTCTTCTCTCTCAACTCGGAAACAGAAGCCTCCATCGGCGCTTCTGCAAAGGCCCATGGTGGGGCCAATCTCATCGTGGCGGCCAGCGATATCACGCGCACCTCGACGGTCGTTGGTGGTATTGGTGTTGGCGGCACAGCGGGCATAGGCGCCAGCATTGGCGTCGGTCTTTTGAACAAGACCGTTACGGCCTCCATCGGCGATGGCGCGCAGATATCTGCCCAGGGCAATGGCGGCACGTTTATCGCCCCGAGCGGAGATGAATTCTCCAGCACCACAACCTCACGCGGGGTTCTGATTGATGCCTATTCCAATGAAAGTGTCTCGGTTCTCGGTGTCGCTGGCGGCGTCGGCGGCACGGCAGGCGTGGCAGGCAATGTGACCGTGGAGATGCTCGACGTCACCACGCTGGCCAGCGTTGGCGACAATGTAGAAATCAACAATCTTGATAACAACACCAGCGGCAATGGTGCGCAGGATGTGACCATTTCCGCCCGCGACAGCTCCAGTCTCGCCGTGATTGATGCGGCGCTTGGCTTTGGCACCTATGCCGGTATTGCCGGCGCGGTTGATGTTGCCATTATTCGCAACACCACGGCGGCCTCGATCGGTGATGGTTCCGATGTGCGGGCTAAGGGCGACATCACGGTTGCCGGTCTGCAAAATGTGCAGACAGATTCAATCGTTGTCAGTGCCGCCGGTGCCGCGGTCGGCATTGCTGCCGGTGTTTCAGTTACATCAATCGGTGACGGCCTTGATCCGGACGGCGAAGGCAGCAAGAAGCTTGAAGATGACGACGGCAATTCAATCGGCGATTTTGTCCAGGACGGGGTAAAGGATCAAACCGTCAACAATGAACTGCTGGCCACATCAGAAAACAGCAATGTCCAGGCAATTGGCACCAGCATGCAGGCAAAGCGCGATGCGCTTGATGTCTCGGGTCAACTGACCACCTCGGCGCCACCGCTGGATATTCCAGCCGGTACGTCAGCCTCCATTGGCAGCGCCAATATTGATGCCGGTGGCAAATTGGCCGTTGAAAGCCATCAGACGGTGGAAACCAAATTCGTGGCAGGCGCAATTGCTGCCGGTGGTGTCGGCCTTGGCGCCGGCGTCGGCGTCACGGTTATTGATACGACCAACACGGCACAGATTATCGGTGACAATGCTGATCTGGTAAAAGCCGGCAATGTGCTTGTTCGTGCCGGTACCAGCCATGTCATGGACGGCAAGGGCCTGGTCGCCGCAGTCGGGGGCATCGCCGGCGCGGCAGCGCTCAATGTCTTTACCGATACGTCAAACACCTACGCCACCATTTCCGGTGTCGATGGTCAGGTTTCCGGATTGGTCAATGTTGACGCCGAAAGCGAAACCGAACTGACAGCGCTTGCTGGTGCTGTCGGCGCAGGCGGCAGCGTCGCTGCGGCCGCCGGTGTTGCGGTCGGCGTGATTACAAAAACCACGACGGCCCAGATTACAGGTACCGCCGACATCGAAGCCGGTGACGTTATTGTCGAGGCAGACAGCGTTGAAGATATCGGCACGCTCGTTGCCGGCGCCGCTGCCGGTGGGGCAGCTGGTGGCGCTGGTACGGTTGCCGTGATGTCCATCACAACAGATACGACTGCCAAAATCGGCGCTGCCGCCAGAGTTGTTGCGCAGGGCAATGCCGCTGTTCTTTCCGATGACCGCACCAGCGTCGACATGCTCAATCTTGCTGCCGCCGTCGGTGGCACGGCTGCTGTTGGCGCCGCCGTCGGCGTCGTGGTGATTGATTCCGACACCCAGGCTCTGATTGAAGGTGGTGCGCAAGTAACGGCACTCGGCAAGAACGACGCCCAAAGCTTTGTGACGGCCTACAACAGCACCTTCGGTGCGATCAGTACCGCTTCTGATGATGAAGAGAAGATCGAGGACCGCGATTTCAAGCCGGACGATATCGATCCGGAGAAGGTTTCCGCATCCACCGGAAACAGGAATGCGCTTCTCACGTCCGAGGACGCGAAGGCCGCCGGTCTGGCACTGTTGTCGCAGCAGCGTACCGCAGTCGCGGCAACCGACAGCGCCAGAGGTGTGATTGTCAACGCCACGGATACCAATGCATTGCGATCGCTGGATATCGGCGGCGCAGCCGGTGGCGTCCTTGGGGCTGCCTTCTCGGCCAGCGTACCGGTTGTCACCACCGATACATTGGCTCAAATCGGCGCAAATGCGCAGATCAACCAGGAAGCAGGCGTTGCCGGCGCCGACCAGTCCGTCGTGGTTGCCGCAGCCAGTGACATCTACTCAATGGGCATTTCAGGAGCAGTCGCTGTCGGCGGTGTCGGCGGTGTCGGTGCTGGTCTGGGTGTCGCCATCATTTCCAATACCACCCGCGCCAAGGTCGGTACGGGCGCATTACTTGCTGCGAAAAATGATGTCCTGGTTTCGGCGAAAGCCAGCGAAGACATTTCATCGGCCGGTGTGGCCGGGGCCGTGGGCGGTCTCGCCTCTCTGGCGGGCGGCATCACCACAGTGGTCATGACCAATGTCACGGAGGCCGAACTGGGCGGCACGACAGTTGCCCAGGGCAATGTCGATGTTCTGGCAGAAGATATTACCCGCTCGGGCATGCTCGCCGGGTCGGTGGCAGTCGGCGGCGCCGCAGGCATTGGCGCTGCAGTCAGTGTGATTTCCCTCGACAAGACGACCACGGCGAAAATCGCCAACGGCGCTCAGGTGACGGCATTCGCCATAGGCAGTGATGATCACACGGTCTACACCGGCAACAGCTTTACCGATACGCGCAGCACGAGCGGCGGTATCAATGTCGATGCGAGTTCCAAACAATCCGCCTTTACGCTTGCCATTGCCGGCGCTGCAGGATTGGGCGCTGGCGTCAGCGGTGTGGTTTCAGTCGAACTCATGGATGTGAAGACAGCGGCGACCATCGGCAACAATGTCGGCATCAACCAGGAGGGCAGCAACGCTGCCGGTGAAGCGGATCAGGACGTTGTTGTTTCGGCGCGCGATACAACCGTGACCATGGTGTTCGACGGCGGTTTTGCCGCCGGACTGGGTGCCGGCATTGCCGGCGCAATCGATGTGGGCGTATTCAAGAATGCAACATCGGCAACCATCGGTGACGACACAACTGTCCATGCCAAGGGTGATGTCCTTGTCAGCGGCCTGTCCAACAAGGCCGGTTCCTCCACGACTGTCAGCGGAGCGCTCGGCCTGATCGGCATTGCGGCCGGCATATCGGTCTATAGCTACGGTGACGGGATCTCCGCCACTGGTGAAGGCAATACGAAACTCAAGGAATCAAGTGAGGACGGTGCGACCGGACTGACCGCAGTCACCGACAAGGCGCAGGAAAATCTGAACGACGGATCCGTCAATGAAAACCTTCAAAGTTCAGACAATGCATCCGTCAAATCGATCAGCTCCAGTGCACAGGCAAAACGCAATGCAGTCGAACTGACAGACTCTGTCACTGCACTTGATGTGCCTGCCGGCACATCTGCCAATATCGGAAATGCAACCATCGACATCGATGGCAAGGTTGCCGTCACCAGTTCAGACAAACTTGTCACCGAGTTCGAAACCGGCGCGATCGCCGGTGGTGCAGTCGGCGTAGGGGCCGGTATCGGTATCCTCGACGTGGATACGGACAGCACCGCTCAGATTTCCGGCGCCTCAAGCATCACGGCAAACCAGCTTGCGGTGCTGGCCAAAACCAACCACAACCTCGTTGGAACCGGCTTTGCGGGGACCGGTGGACTTGCCGCTGCTATCAGCGCTGACGTGGCGATGATCACCGATAATTCCAGTACGCTGGCGCAGGTCGAAGGTGAAGATCTCTTTGTATCAGGCACCGTATCGGTTGAGGCGGATGCGGATCGCGAAGTTTCAACGACAGCCGAAAGCGCCAGCCTCGCCGGCCTGATCGCTGTTGGCGTCTCGGTTGCGGAATCCCACATCGGCGGTTCAGTCTCCGCCAAAATGGGCAACAACGCCAGCATAGGAACAGATGGCGACCGGGCTGGCGCTGTGACTATCGCAGCCACTTCCAACGACCGGGCCACTTCCGATGCCACAGCAAGTGGCGGCGGCGTTGGCGCGGCGCTTCAGGGGACTGTTAGCGAGGCCACCGTTTCCACCGCGGTTCTGGCCGAAGTTGATAGAGCTCAGATCTATTCAGATGACCACGTGCTTGTTCATGGCGGCGCCACCTCGATGGCAAATGCCACGGCCACGGGTCTTGCTATAGCTGGCGGTCTGGCTGTGGCCGGATCCGAAGCCGATGCAATCATTTCCACCACGGTCAATTCCACCGTAAGCGGCGGCTCGGTCATTGATGCCGCCTCAGCTCAGGTGCTTGCTGCATCCACAACAACAGTGGCGAGAACACACGCCACCGGGGCATCGGGCGCCTTGATTGGCGTCACGGCGACAGCGGCCCTTTCGAAGAATACGGCGCATTCCGATGCGCTGGTCACCGGTTCCAGCGTCAGGACGACAGGCAACTTCAACGTCAATGCAATGAACGCAACCAACCAGGACGCCTACGCCACCGGGAATGCAGGCGGTTTTGTTGCTGCCGGTTCCAATGATGCGACGGTCTTCAGTGAAACCGTGACAACGGCAAGGGTGGCCGATATGGTTACCCTGAGTGCCGGCGACGTCGACCACAATGCCAGCAACATCATCGTGAGCGCCAATGGCATTGACCTGAACAAGGCCGACGTGGAAGCCGGCAGTGGCGGTGTCATCGCCGGGTCGGCAGCCGAAGGCACCACGATAACCAGCAGTTTGACGGAAGCGGCGCTTGGGACCGGCACAGGTTTCACGGTCATTGCGACAGGCGCGGTCACGGTCGATGCCGAACACACGTCCAATTTCGTTGGTATCGTCGACAGCCGCCAGGCATCCCTTGCAGGGGCCAGCGGCGCGCAACTGACAAACCGTGTGGTCAGCAATGTCAATGCCTCACTTGGCGACAACATGACATTGACGGCACAGGATCTGGCCATCAGAGCCACAAACCGGGTGCTCAATTATTTCCGTGACGGTGTCACAAATGCCGATGATGCCGGATGGAACGTCGACTCCGTCTCAGGTGGCCTTGGCAGCTTTCCGTCGGGCGGCTCCAGCAACGTGATCGTCCAGAATACCATGGCCAGTGTCGGCACTTCGGTGGCCGTCACGCTCGCGCCGAAGGCCTCGCCATTGTCTCTCTTCTCGCTCGAGGCACACAATCAGACGATTTCCCGTCAAAAGGTCAAGCTGGATTCCGGTGGCGCGATTGCCTCGGCATCGGCCGAAATCGAGGAAACCATCATTGCCAATGCAACGGTTGATATAGGCGATGATGCCGAGATCGTTGTCGAAAAGGGCGATATCAAGATTGCAGCATGGGGCGAGGCCGATGTGGACCTGCGCGCTGCCGCAACAACTTACGGTCTGGCTGGCGCGCCTTCCGGCAAGGTCGATATTCTCTACAGGGGTGGGGAGCTTTTCGGCAGTGAAAGAGGTGGAAATCTTGCTCATGTAGGGGAACGTGTCCGCCTTGAAGCAAGTGAAGGCATCATCACCTTTGATGGTTCCGATCCGACAAGCGGAACGCTGGGCATTTACGCCGGCAAGACGCTGAATGGTGAAGAGGCAGATCTGAAATTCAACGCCACCCTTGATATTTTCAACAAGACCGCCATACCCATTCCTGCCAACCCAGATCCGTCGGTGACGGTGGCCCATGATGCGACGGTGGTGCTTGATGACAGCGGGACCATTCTGTCACCCGACGACAATGGAATCCGTGCCGCCGGTGATATCACCGTCAGCGCCCATCGCGGTGACATCGAAGCAACGGCCGTCGGCACAGGCAAGGACATTTACCGCGAAGCTCTGGCAGCCGTTGCCAGCGCCGTATCAAATGCCTTTGGTGGCGGTGATGTCAGCTTTGACTACAATGGCGGTTCGACCAACACGACCGCCGGGATTGCCAGCCTCACCAACAATGCCCGTGTGCAAACCGGCATCCAGCGCAGCAAGAAACTTGACGTCAGATATTTGAGTGACAGCTGCAATCCGACTCTGGAAACCTGCATAGCGGATGGTTCGACAACAGAGATCAAGTATTCCGTAACACCGGAAACGGTCGGGAGTATCATCCAGGCGCGGGTTGAAGAACTCGAAATTCTGATCGCCGCCTATGATTCCGATCCGATTGCCAAGGCCGCCTATCGCAATGAAATCCGCTTCCTTCAGGAAAAACTGGTCTCATTGGGGCTGGGTTCCTTTACGGGGACCGGCGGCGCATACGAACCGGGCATTTATTCCGGACCTTCACCCAAGGCAATTGCGCTACAGGCTGTCAACGACGATCTCGCCGCGATCTCCACGGCCAGTGATTCTCTGGTCAATTCACTTACCGGTCTTGTCGGCACAGGCGTCGTCGGCACTGGTTCATCTGCCTATGCAGTGTCCCTGGAAACCGCCGCTGCCGATCTCGCGGCGGGCTATAACAATGCGACCCTCGGCGTGATCCAGACATTTAACGACGCCGTTGCCAAAATTGGCGCCATTTCGACCTACGCCGGTTCATCTGCTGTTGCCAATGTCACCGCTGCCACAAATGCCAAAAACGCTGGCGTGGCCGCGATAGGCGTCGTCACGGCAAAGAAGGCAGAGAATGTCACCAAACAGGGACAGATCACCACAAATCAAAATCTGATCCTTGCCGCAGAGGCTGATCTTGCCGAGGCCAAACGGACGAACAATGTCGGCGACCAAGGGACCTTGGTATCGGCTATCGGGACCTACAAGACCAACATCAATACGCTCTTGTCAGCGATAGCATCCAACAATGACCTGATCTCCACCAACGCTGCGGCGGCAAAGACCCATGCCGCAACAGTGCAAAGCCAACTCAGTCTGGCCGTGACGAATACACCGGCAGGAACAACCAGTGGAGATAATCCCACCGGTCCTGACGTCACTGCCAAAAAGAACGCTGCCAACGCAGCAATTACGCCCATGAGCATGATCGTGGGCACCGTCTCTACGGGCGGATTGGCCTATAATGCGGATATCGTCTCAAAGGCCCTGACCAACAGCAATACCAAGGTTGACGCGTCGATCGCCTCGCTGGCAGACAAGGTGACTGGTCTCAACACATTGCATATATCGTTGGGCACCAATCAGGCGACCGCAGCTTCCGCGGCATCCAGTTCAGAACCGGCGCCGATCCTGGTGCTTGAACTCGAGAAAACTGCGACACGGCTTGGCAATATATTCCTGGAAGCCGATCAGATTGACGGCACCGGCGCATTCAATGCGCCCGGTGATGCCGAGATCAAGATCAACAATTATACGTCCAACTCGATCCGCGCCGATGACCTCTATATTCCGGATTACGACGCCGGCAATTTGCGGGTAAACGGTGTCCTGGTCGCCAATCAGGGTGAGATCAACAATCTCAACCGCAATTCCGACACCAGCTACACAGGCACTGTCATTACATCCGCCAACTCCAGCCGTGGGCTTGTGGAGATCAACTCCCACTATAATCCGGAAAGTTCGGATTTCTTCGTGGGCACGAGTTCGTCCGTCGTGCACAAGAAGACGGCCCGGGTGGCGCCGGATCTAATCTTGAACACCGGCGCAATCATCGAGAACACCCAGGGAGCCGTGAACATCACCAGCGATGCCGGCAACGTCTATATCAATGGACAGATCAATGCCGGATCGGTCAACATTCTGGTCAAGAATGGTGATTTTGTCGCCAGCTATGTCAACGGTTTCAACCATATAGGTGGCGACCCGGCCTCCTGGATCGATCCGACCGACGATAGCGAAGCGGGCAAGGGGATCACTGCAAACGGTTCGATTTCGATCGCCGCGCGCTACCTCAATATCAACAGCACGATCCAAAGCGGCATCGCCGAGTGGACACTGGGGCTGACGGGAAGCGAATTGCTGACAGCACAGCCAGCCGATATGGGCATCACCGATGCTGACATCACAACGGCGCTCAATGCCAGCTTGACGACGGTTGAAAATGACGCCGGGCAGGACATCAATATTGTGTCCACACCAAGCGGAATTGATGCTGAAGAACTGGCTGAGGTTGTCGCGAAATACAATGCGGACTTTGCCGAGAATGCCAATACCAGTCCCGTCCGCAAGCTGACGATTAACGGCATCGAGCAATTCGTCAACATCAAGGATTATCTCTCACCCAACAACGATTATCGTCTTGAATTCACCCGGGCGACAGCCGATGCCTATGCAACGGCCAAGCCGGGCAAGGATGCCATTTTCTCTGTCATCAACGAGAACAACACCATAGGCGCCTCCTATGACGCGCAGAATGATCGCTATCTGGTCGATGGCGCCAGCACCAAGGGCGGCTTCATACAGCTCTTCGGCCAGATCATGAACACCTCTGCTACAGCTGGCAGATTGAATGTGCTCGATGGTTTCGGCACTATCAATATCACCAATACAAGCGGTCTTGATATCGTGCTCAAGACCCTGAGCACCGGCAAGGACGACACCGGAGACCTGCGTGGCACCAAGGGCAAGATCGATATCACCGATGTGATTAGTGTCCAGAGCAACGATGTGCTTGATGTCGATGGTGAGGTCACGACTTACAACGCACCGACGGTCACCGTGCGCAACACCATTTACGAACGTGAATATGTACCGGGCAGCGCGACGGGCCAGATCACAACCGCCACCCGCACGGGAATCATCAACAACACCACTGGTGAGATCGCCTACGGCGGAACCAGCACCAGTGGCTCGCTGGGCGACCGTGACACAAGCTACCAGCCGATTGTCGATCAGCGCTATGTCTGGCAGACAGCAGAAATCTTCGGCACAACAAGCAACTACAGCAATACCGGTACCAGCTTCTTCGGCTCGCAATCGCTGTCCATCAATGAGGCAACAAGCCTGAACTTTGTCAATGGACCCAACCTGCTGTCCAAGGGACGTCTGGCAGACGGAACCTATGTCTCCACGGATTACACGCAGTCGGGCACGTCGACGGCGGTGACTGAGGCGGCAAACGGGGTCCGGTTCAACCAGGCGCAAACCGCCACGGCCAACAGCGCGCTTCCGGATAATCCGGCGCTGGTCAGTTCGGAATTTTCCTACGTCAACGACGACAAGACAGATCTTACGCAAACCGGCAGCAGCAACAATTGCGTCTGGTATTCATTGTGCATCGCTCAGAATTGGTCCTACACCTATTCGCTCAAACAGGAATTCACCAAAATCACCACGGATTCGCTGAAGGCTGACAATCCGATTGGTGTCCATTTCATCGGCACAAATTCCGGCGGCATCACCATTGCTTCCAATTCCAATGTGGTGCTCACCAACAACATCAGCAATATCGGCGGCTTGACCAGCATCACCGCCAGTGGCGCCGGCCATTCAGTGGTCAATGCCTCGACATCATCAATGCTCACATCGCGCGGCCTCTATCTGGATGCCGGTGCTTCCGTCGGCGGTGTCAAATACGGTGTGGGCATCACACCGGATGCCGAAAATGCGGCAATTGTCATCAATCAGACCGGTGCGGGCACCGGGCCGGGATCGGATTCCGTCACCGCCATTGCCCGCGACGGCAATGTCACCATGTATTCGAGCACCAATATCGTCACAGACCAGATCACAGCCACCGGCGCTGCTGCCGATAGCAAGGGCAATGTTTCTCTCTTTGCCTTGAATTCCATCTCAGGCGTGGATTCTGGAGCGTTGATTTCGGGCAACAAGGTCAATCTGACAGCCCTGTCGGGCTCGATCGGTTCAACGGCCGATGGGCAACAGCTGCATGTCAATTCCGGATTTACCGAGAACCCGTTGCTGCGTCCCTTCGGTGAAGATCCCACGCAGCAGGCCTATCTTGGCCTGACGGCCACAGCCGGTGGGGATATCGGTATCAAATCGACCGGTACCATGCTGGTCGACAAGGTTCTGTCGATTGGCGGCGACGTGCGGCTGGTCTCCGAGACCGGCTATATTCTGGATAACAATCCGGTCGAGGCAGTGGATACACGGACCTATATCGGGCTCCTGGGTTACTGGCAATCGCTGGGTCTTATGGCCGCCGGCGTTTCGGAATCTGTTGATGACGCGGGAATTCCCATCGACGGCGACAACAACCAGAAAAAACAGGAGCAGCTTGTTCTTTCCCACGAAAACTCAACGACACAGTCCTATCGTCAATATTGGGAGATCCGAGAAACCCAGGCCGACGGCGGCGCAGCTTACCAGGCCGATTACAGTTTCGAACTCGACACCGACAGCCAGCAGGGCAAGGCGCTGACGAAGTACTTTACAGAAAGGGCCATCGCTGCCGAATCAAGTGACGTAGAAGCCTCCGTCGCCAGTGACATCGCCGATTACAATGACCAGAAAACAACGGAGTATCACAAGCTTGCTGCCAAGGTTGGTGATCTGACCGAGACTTTTGACGAAGATTACAAATATGTAATGCTTGCTCCAGAGAGGGAAGCCCTGACCAAGGGGGCTGTCTGGACCGAACGCGAACTGGCGTTCTCGATCTCACCCGGTGCTCTCAAAACGGTCACCTCGACGAACCCTGTTCTGAAAGATCCCAATGTCGCTGGCCGCACGGTCAGCATCGAAGCGCATGCAGGCATTGGCGAAACCATTATTGATGCTGATACGCTGCAGCCTGGCATCAGCATCCGTTCCAGCACCAATCCACGCGATCTGACGCTTGACCAGAAGGTTGCGCTTGCTGCGGCCGAACGGTCCGACCTGCAACTCATTCTTGACGGGGCGATGACTTCGACTGCGCCCGTGATCAAGACCGGAGAAACGGCCGAGTCCTTCGCCTCCAGGGTTGCCGCTTATGATGCGGCGATTGTCGAGGGGCTCCAGACCTACGGCGGAACGCCGATCACAATCGCGCTTGGGGTTGATCCTGATACGCTCGACGCACACGAGAGGATCGCATTCGATGCCGCCGCTGCCGGACTATACTCAGCCGACGTAACGGTGTTGCGTGTCCTGAGCAAACGTCCGCTGAACTTCAATGCATCCCAGGCGCTGAACGTCACCGTTCCGGAATCCACCGCATCCGGCCTCGACGCGGGCACAGCCTATCTCGCCTCGAAGGGCGGTGCTGCGCTGGCCGCGATCAGCACATTTGCCGAAACACGCATCAAGGTGCGCGGCAGCATCACCAATGCTGCCGGTGGCGCCGCAGTGTCCACGGGCAATCTGATCCTTGAGGCCTCTCAGGGCTCAATCGGTTCAACGACGACCCCTCTGGCGCTCGATCTGAAAAGCGGATCCACCACGACGGCCCGCGCGCAGAACCTGGTCAACATCAGTTTTGACAGTGATGGCAATATTGACACGATCTATTCACCCGGCGATGTGACCCTGACAGCAGCCGACAGTCTCATCAATGCCAACAATGATGATCTGATCAACATTCTGGGCTCGCAGGTCGATCTGGTGGCTGTCGCTGGCGCGATCGGCACCGTCGATAACTTCCTGAATGTTGGCGTCAACCTGCAGGGCGGCATAGATGCAACGGCCGCGACTGGTATCAACATGTTTGGACCGTCACGCAGCCAGTTTGTGGTCAATTCAGCCATTGTTTCCGGGGGCGGAGGCGGCACGATCAATCTCGGTGCAGCATCGCAATCCACTATCAATGGCCTGGTCGAAACCGCCGGAACGATCAATCTGTCACCCGGTGGGCGTCAGGTGATCACGTCAACCGGTGACATTCATTCCGGTGGAGGCACGATCAATATTGCCGCCGGCAGCCTGAAAATGCTCAATGGCGCAACACTTCGCGCCGACGGCGACAAGGTCGATATCGATACGGTCGGCGATGCGCAGGTCACGGGCATCGTGTCCGGAAGCGGTGCTGCGGACGCGGTGTCGATCAATGCGGGCGGAAGCGTCCAGGCCGCCACCAATGATCCACGCACCGACATTACGGCAATCGCCAGCGGTGCCGGCGTCAAGATCGTTGCTGCCTTCGGTATCGGCGACAAGACCATCGACAATGTCACTGCGGACGGTGATCTCGCCAATGGCGGCAATGCGGTCACGGATGTTGCCAACCCGCTGCGTATCAAGACCAATGAACTCGATATGGAAGCCCAGGACGGTGATATTGAAATTGCCGCTCTGACCTCGATCACCGCATCACAGTTCACATCGCCCAATGGTGCGATCACCGTCACCGGCACCGGCTCGCTGTCCATCAGCAACGCCACCAGTGGCGGATCACAGTCCTTCATCTCGGAGGGTGATCTGGACTTCACCAAATTGACCACGACCGGTATCACCGGCGATGTCGGTGATGTGACCGCCAAGTCCAATGCGGGCAGCCTGACTGGCGGCGACATCGACGCCAACGGCTCGATCTTCCTCTCGGGACTGGGCGTCAACATCAACGTGGCGACAGCGGGCGTCGACTCGACCATCATCTCTACCGGCATCGGTAACGATGTGGAATTCGTCACCGTCGAGGCTGGCAATGATTCAACCATCACCTCTGACGATGATATTATCGGTGACACACAGATTGCAGGAAACACTGTAAAAGATACGGCCGGAAATAGCGGTGAGCCGGGCGGTGACATTGATATCAAGACAATCAGAGCCCGTTATATGGAGCTGGCCGCATCCGGCAAGATGACATTGCCGGACTTGGAGGTCGCGGAAGTACTGAACCTGCAGGCTGGTGAGATCATCGCCGGTATCACGCAGGTACCAAGCGGACCCGATCCCCTCGAACTGACCCTCACCGGCTTCAGGGGAGATGTCGGCATCAAAGCTGATGTCACAGTCGATGCGCCTGCAGGGTTGGTTCTTCCCGAACTGAGGTTTGTTGATACGACACTGCAGACAACGGCGCAGCAGGTGAATATCCAGTCCGCATTTGTGCCTGGCAGCCTGTTGCTGACCACCCCGGTTCAAACGATCTTCGACAACAACCGTACCCCGGCGCCAACCGGTGGAAGCAATGTTCAGCTGTTTGAGCCGACCTTCGCCTTCAGCCTGGCTGTCGATGGCAATGCGACATCAACCTCTACCTATGTCGTCAAATATGACGCCACTGCAGCGGTGACGGATGTCCTTGGCGGATTGGGCTTCAAGGGAATCAGTCTGGTGCGCGATACGGTGCGTCACCTTCCTGATGCCGACGATCCGATCCCGGCCGCCTTCTTGACGGGACCCCTGGGTGAGCAATTGGAAGAAGAAGAGCAGAACCTTCCCGATCTCGGTAATGTTGTGTTGGTTATTGACGGTGTTGAGTATAAGATCGTGACAACGACTTCCGGACCTGCAGTAGAACTCCGCCCATGATCGGGCAAATTGATAGCGTGGATATGAGATTGATATACAAGCAAAATACCACCGCGATCCGGGGAGCTGTCCGAATCGGCCTTGCGTCCTTGTTCCTGACCACCGCGCTTGCTGGCCATGCCTATGCGCAAACCGGGGACCTGTCTGAGCGTATTGCGCAGCAGCAACGCGAGCGCATTGAAAAGCTTAACGAGGAAGCGGCCCGCAAACAGACAGGCGATCCGGTTATTGCCGATCCGGCGGAACGCCGAAAACTGCCCCCCAAGGGCGGCCCGATGGTGAAATTGACCTCGGTCACATTTGAACCGTCGTCAGCCTTCCTGACGGAGGATGAACTCGACGCAATCAAGTCAAAATATCTTGGCAAACGCGTCGATTTTTCCGAGATTTCGGAACTGGTGCGCGACGTCAATGACCTCTATGCGGAAAAAGGGATCGTTACCGCCGCGGCTGTCCTGCCGCCGCAGAAGCTTTCCGATGGTGATCTGAAAGTCCAACTGGTCGAAGGCCAGCTTGGCAAGGTGGCCCTTGTCGGCGGCAACACGATTCGCAATGGTTACATTTTCAAGCAGGTCAAACTGGCTGACGGCACCACGGTAGACGTGCCAACCGCGGCAAATGACCTGAACTTTTTCAACAAGACCAATCAGGCACAGCTGCGATTGCTGTTGCGCCCTGGCGCAGCATTTGGTGTCACGGATATCGTTCTGGGTATCACTGAACCGAAAGAGCGTGAGCTTCAGGTTTTCCTGGACAATGAAGGCACAAAATCCACGGGTGAACCGGAAGGCTCGGCCTTCTATCGCCATTACGGTGTGCTGGGCATTGACGACACATTCTCCGTTTACGGCACCTATGCCGAAGGCTCCAAGTCCGGTACGGCGCGATACGATGTGCCGATCTCGCCCTGGGGCACACGTCTGACCCTCGGATACACCCAGTCGCAGACCAAGGTGGTGGACGGTCCCACAGCCGTTCTGGATATCGGCGGCGATGCCATGTCCGGTACAGTCAGTCTGTCACAGGCGGTTTTTGCAGACCAGAACTGGTTTTTGCAGGCAACCGGCGCGGCGTTCCTCGGTGACAATAATTCCGATGCCTCGGGTGTCCCGCTGGTGGATTCACGCACTGTCAAATATGCGCCAGGGTTCATGCTGCAATACACCAGTGATAATTTCAGTCTGACGAACCAGTCTCAGGTCGTTTTCGCCCGGGTTGAAGATAATCTTGCGGTGACAACCGAAGATTATCTGGTCGGTACGGGCACATTGAACATGGTATACCGTTTCCCTGACGAGCGTACGGCATTGCTGGCCACTGGCAGCTGGCAATACACCAGCGAATCCCTGTTGCCTGGCAATCTGCTGTTCCAGATTGGTGGTCCGACGACTGTTCGCGGTTATCCCTCAGATGGTATCGCCGGCGACAGCGGCTATTACGCTAATGTTGAACTGCATCACACCGTTGGTGAAAATCGCCAAATCGACCTGTTTTCCTTTATCGACTTCGGGTCTGTCTTTTCGACATTTCCGCAACAGCAAAACCTGCTGTCTGTTGGAATGGGCATGAACGTCAACTTCAACAAAAACCTGAGTATGGAGTTTACTGTCGCAGGCCCGGTGCTTCAAACCATGAGCGATCAGAGCGAAATGATGGCCTATGGCACGCTGGCGTGGAAGATCTTCTGAATATGCAATGAACAAAATTGCTTGCTGGCAATGGATTGTCGGCGGCAAATCAGCCCGCTGATCCGCTTTGTCCGTTGCTTGCGTTGTGCTGAGACAACCGTTCAAAGCGGTTGGGGAGCCCGATTTGCCAGACATACTCTAACGTGAAACGACTTCCCGACCGTATAGCAACAGCATGGCAATGATGATGACACCGAAGATGATCTGTCGTCCGAATTCGGCCATTTGCATGACCGAAAGTATGGACTGCAGCAGGGTGATCAATATCACTCCGGCGACGGTGCCCAGGTAGTTGCCGCGGCCGCCGAGGATCGAGGTGCCGCCGAGTACGACCGCAGCAATGGCGGGGAGCAGATAGGCATCGCCCATCGATTGCGCCGCCTTGCCTCCGTAGCCCGCCAGCAAAACGCCACCAAAGGCCGCCAGTCCGCCGCAAAGTGCGAAGGTGAGCATGACAACACGTTGCGTCGGTATGCCTGAAAGATAGGCAGCAGATTCTCTGTTGCCAATGCCGTAAATGGCGCGTCCGAAGGTTGTGCGTTTGAGCATGAAAACTGCCGCCGCGCCGGTTATCGCCCAGACAATAACGGCGTTGGGTACCCCCAATGTCGTGCCGGCGGCGAGGAAACGCATGGCTGATGAGGCGCTGTCCACAGGAGCAAAGCCGCCGGTATAGGCAACCATCAACCCTTGAGCGACAGCATTGACCGCCAGGGTGATGATCATCGAGGGTATGCGTAGATAGGCAACGCCTATGCCGTTGACCAGTCCCAGGGTAACGCCGCAAAGAACACCAAACGGAATGGCAAGGAATTCGCCCAGCGGACCATAGGCGGTTGCTGCAGAGGCCATCATGGCGCCCAGAGAGACAGCCCAGGGAACCGACAGGTCAATCTGCCCCAGCAGGATCACCAGCATCATGCCGGTGGCGATAACGCCGAGAAATGCACCGACCTTGAGCTGCAGCAGCAGATATTCCGGCGACAGGAAATTCGGCGAGTAGAAACTGCCGACCAGCAGCAAGGCAATGATGCAACCGAAAGCCGTCGCGACGGGCACGTCGATACGCTGCTGCAATGCCTGCCAGACCGGCTGCGTGCTTGTGGATTTAGCGGTCATATCTGTAAAGCCTCACTCGAAGAGATCAAGTCGGTTGCGGACGTGAAACAGTCGGGCTGATCCAATGGAAACAGCCAGCAAAAGCACAAGACCCTGGAAAAGCGGTTGCCAAAGCGGATCGAAATCGAAGACGAAGAGCAGGTCGCCAATGGTGCGAAAGGCGAGGGCGCCGAAAATGGCGCCAATGGCGCTGCCGCGTCCTCCATAAAGCGACACGCCTCCCAGAACCACGGCTGCAATGGCATAGAGCGTATAGGTATTGCCATTGGAGACGGACGCTTCGCCCGAATAGGTAAAGAATGTCAGGAACAACCCGCCCATGGCAGCCAGCATACCACCCAGAACATAGGCCAGAAATTTCGCCCTCTTGATGGGCATTCCGGACATATAGGCGGCCATTTCGGATGAACCCGCCGCATAGGCCGTGCGCCCGAGCACTGATCTGCGGAACGGCACCCAGACGACAAGAACGATGCAAAGCAGGACAACCAGGCTTGTAGGTACAACATTGAACAGTTTCCCCGTCATTGCATCTGCAAGATCGGCGTTGAAATCCGATGGTGATCCGGGGAATGGCCGCAGCCACAGGGCGATGCCAAAAAAAACAGCGCCGGTTGCGATGGTCGTGACGATCGGTTGCAGGCGCCCGAAAATGACAATCACGGCATTTGTTGCGCCACACAGGCCTCCGACACCCAGCACCGCAATGACACCCAAACCCGTGGTCAGCGGCGTACCCACAAGAACATAGGAAGCAAGGCAATTGCACAGGATGAAGATCATGCCGACGGAAAGATCAATGCCTGCAGTCAACACGACCATCGCCTGTGCCATGGCGACAAGTGCCAGAAGCACACCCTTGTTCGATGCGGTTTGAACGACATTTGCCGTCAGCCCGGCCGGATGATTGGAGATATAGAGCGTGAACATCGCCAGGAATATGGCAAATGCAAGCAATGTGCCGCGTTGCTCGGCAAAATGGTAGCGCCAGTCTCTCATGCTTCTTCCGAAGCATGACGCTCCGCCCCTTCTTCCGTCACATCGATATTCAAAGCACTGGCTACAAGCATTTTTTCGGTAATCTCAGGTCCTGTGAGGACACGTTTGACCGCCCCGTCATAAAGAACCAGAACCTTGTCGCAGCAACCGATCAATTCGTCATAATCGGTCGAGTATAGAATGATGGTGGCGCCGCTATCGGCAAGTTTGCGCAGCAATTGATAGATTTCCTGCTTGGTTCCCACGTCGATGCCGCGCGTCGGATCGTTCAAAAGGATGATCCTTGGTTTCAGCATCAACCATTTGGCGATGACCAGCTTTTGCTGGTTGCCGCCAGAAAGGGATCCGGCCGGAACCGATGTTCCATCGGTGCGAATGGCCAGCAGGCGGATCATCTCGTCTATGCTCTCGGCCTCCGCCTTGCGATTGATGAGACCGCCCCGGGAAAAGGATGAAAGCGCTGCAAAGGAAAGATTGTCCAACACCGACATGGGCAGCATCAACCCCTCGGTCTTGCGGTCCTCCGGGATGAGCGCCATGCCGATTGCGCTTGATTTGGCCATCAGCGGTGATTTGATATTCACCGGCTTTCCATCAATCAGCACAGTCCCCGAGGTTCCGCGCAGAACGCCAAACAGTGCCAGCAACAATTCTCTTTGCCCCTGACCATCAAGACCGCCAAGCCCGACAACTTCACCGGCATGGGCTGTCAGTGAGATATCCTTGATCTGCGGCGCCCAGTTGAGGTTCCGCACCTCCAGACTGGGTGTCTTGTCATGCGCAGCCGGGGCCGGTTTGGGTGGAAATACATGCTGGTATTCACGACCGATCATCATTTCGATGACCTCATTGTCACTCCGGCTTCCAGCTTCGTAGGTGGCAATTTTCTGGCCGTTACGAAAAACCGTGCAATCATCGGCCAGTTCAGCGATCTCCTGCATGCGATGGGATATATAGAGCAATGCGATGCCCTCGGCTCTCAACCGTTTGAGAACCTCAAACACTTTGGTGACATCGGCAGCTGTTAGCGCCGAGGTTGCCTCATCCAGGATCAAAAGGCGCGGATTGCGTCCCAACGCCTTGGCAATTTCGATAATCTGCCTGCGCGACAGGGGCAGGTCCTTGACCAGGGCGAGGGGGTGTATGTCTTCAGCACCGGCCCGCGCCAGCGCTTCTTCGGCGAGGCGTCGTTGGGCCTTGCGATCGATCATGCCAAATCGCGTCGGGGGATTTGAAACCACGATATTGTCGGCGACGGACAGGTCGGGAATGAGCGATAATTCCTGAAAGATGCAGACAATACCCTGCGCATTGGCCGCAGCTGGATTGGGAAAGATTACATCTTTTCCGTCCAGTAGCATGCGGCCTTCATCCGGGGCGACAACACCTGACATGACCTTGATGAGCGTGGATTTGCCGGCACCATTCTCACCCAGAATGGCATGCACGCGGCCTGCCTGAACGCTGAGATCGGCCTTTTGCAGCGCTTTTACGCCGCCATAGCGCTTGGATATCCCTTCCATTCGGAAGAGCATTGGTTGGTCTGTCATCTTGGGTCCCGGTCAAAAGCGCCGCGGGGATTGCCCCCGCGGCGAAGTTCACATCATTTTACCAGCTCAAAGGTCGTCTTTGCTCTGGCCCATGATTTCCTGTGCAGTGAAGTTGATTCCACAGGTCGGGAATGCGTTGCCGACAAAGAAATTGTCAGACTGCGCGCTATAGAAATTTTCGCCATCCTTGAAGTCAGGATCTTCGACGATAGCCAGGGGCAGCTTGACCGACTGCGGCACGACATTGCCCTGCAGTGCGTCCAATGCCGTCTTGATGGCCACTGCAACCTGCGCCGGGCCGGTGCCGGCAGATGAGCATTTCAGACCTTCTGCACTATGGGCCGAACAGAACTTGCGAAAGCCGTTTTCGGTTTCGCCGCCAAAGGGCACGAAGGGATGTTTGGCATCAATCATCGCCTGTACGACGCCGGTGTCTCCGCCCTGGGCAGTGATCCCGTCAAATTGACCCTGAATGGCAATGGCATCAGCCGTAGCCTTCTGTGCGGTCGCATCGTCCCATTTGCCAACGACCTCAACCACTTCCCAATCCTTGCCGGAAGCATCGAGTGTTTCATGGATGCCGTTATGACGATCCGTGTCGACCGATGTGCCGATCACACCGCGCACTTCGAGAATCTTGCCGCCATCGGGAACATGATTGATCAGCCAGTCGGCCCAAAGGACGCCCAGACCTTTCTGGTCCACATTCACATTGATGGCATCCTGAGTATCGAGAATATTGTCGAATGCGACCAGGATCACGCCTGCCTTCTTGGCGCGTCTGATCACCGGCGCGAAGGATGAAGGGTTCTGGGCATTGACGACGATTGCATCATAGCCCGAATCGATAAAGTTGTTGATGGCTGAAATCTGCGCAGCCACGTCTTCACCGGTGGAGACAACCTTGAATTCCTTCAGCAGGGCAGCGACTTCCGGCTGGGCCGCATAGGCCTTTGCCGTCTGGATCATTTGAATGCGCCATGTGTTGGCGATGTAACCGTTTGCCAGAGCAACACGGTATGGTCCATCCTTGGCCTTGTATTTGAAAAATGACGTATCGTCGGCCCAGGGTACATAACAGGCGGGTTCGCTGGATGGACCTGCGACGATTTCCGGACCATCCGCCAGGCTGGCAGATGTTGCGGCAAGTGTCATCAGCAAAGCCGAGGCTGCACCGGCCACGCAATTGAGCAAATAAGTTGATTTCACGATTTGATCCTCCCTTGGAAGCCGGCAATGGCCGGCGAACACGAAGGTGATCAACGCGGCACGCTTCGGCAACCACAGCTCCTCCTGCTCTTTTGGCCATCGAACATGTCGGTCAAACGCCTCCTGTTGAGATAGTTAGTTTCAAATGAAAGCGCTGTCAATTGCACTCAACAAACTGTTTGTGTTGTGTCACAGTGTTGACTTTCGCAGCGGGCAAGCTCCAAAGAAGTCTGCAGCAAAAGCAAAAACAGGAACTTTGATGACCAGAAAACAACGCGCAACCCTGTCTGACGTGGCCAGCAAGGCAGGTGTGAGCCCGGTCACTGTTTCGCGCGCAATCCGTCATCCGGAAATGGTGTCAAAAAAGCTGAGAGAGCGCATCGACAATGCCGTGCGTAGTCTCGGTTATATTCCCAATCACCTGGCCAGCGCTCTTGCATCGCATCGCACAAATATTGTCGGCGTCATCGTCCCCTCGCTGACCAATGGCGTCTTTGATGACTACCTGGCCGCGATTCAGGATGTGTTCAGCCTGGCCAATATTCAGGTGCTGGTGACCAACGTACGCTATTCTGCGGAGAAGGAAGAAAAGGCAATCAATACACTTCTGGGCTATCACCCGGAGGCGATGATCCTGGTGGGCGTTGACCAGACGGAAAGTTCCCGGCAAATGTTGACAAACGCTGGCATACCCGTCGTCCAGACCCTTGACCTGACAGACAACCCGATTGACCTCAATATAGGGCTTTCACACGACGATGCGGGCTTTGCAGCTGTTGAATATCTTCACAGCCAGGGCCATGAAAGCATTGCGCATCTGACGGCGCGTGGCGACCCGCGTTCTCAGCAGCGTCATGCGGGCTATCAGCGCGCCATGGATGCCTTTGGCCTCAGTAGTGAAGGCCTTGTCGCCCTCACACCGCGTATATCCACAGTTCAATTGGGCCGTCGTCTGTTTGCCGAAGTGCTGGACCGTCAGCCAGGGGTGGAGGCGGTTTTCTGCTGTAACGATGACCTGGCGCTCGGTGCGCTGTTTGAATGTCAGCAGCGCGGTATCCGCGTGCCGGAAGACCTGGCCATCGTCGGTTTCAATGATCTGGAATTCTGCGCTGCTTCCGTGCCACCGCTGTCGTCAGTCGGCACCGAGCGCATACAGATGGGCAAATGGGCTGCGCAGAATGTTCTGGAAATCATCCGCGGCTCCGGTCAGCGGCCGGATAAGTGTCAGGTCAATACGGGTTTCACGATCCATGAGCGCGGCAGTTCGATGCCCGCGCACAAAACCGTGCACGGCACCCCCGGTACCAAAGCGCGTGTAGCCAGTTGAAACTTAACTGTCCAGATGTTTGCGCGCCGCATAGAGCGAAATGGCGGCTGCATTTGATACATTCAGGGATTTGATGGCCCCCGGCATATCCAGCCGGGCAAGGGCACTGACGGTATTTGCGGTTTTTTGACGCAAGCCCTTGCCTTCCGCCCCAAGAACCAGAGCAATTTTTTCACCTGTCAGAGTGTTTTCCAGACGCTCGGGGCCGGCAGAATCAAGCCCGATGGTCGTAAAGCCAAGGTGATTGAGTTCTTCTATGGCCTCGGCAAGATTCCCGACCTGGAGATAGGGGATCATTTCGAATGCCCCGGACGCCGATTTGGCCAGCACGCCGGATTCCTGAGGGCTGTGCCGCAGGGTGGTGATAATCGCACTGGCGCCGAAAGCCACCGCTGAACGCATGATCGCGCCGACGTTGTGCGGATCGGTGATTTGATCGAGAACCAGAACCACGGTCGCATCCTTGAGTTCGGCAACCTTGCGCAGCCGCAGCGGTTTGGCCTCAATGAGCACACCTTGATGAATCGAATCAGGCGGCAGCAATTTGTCTATGTCCTGGGGCGACACCATTTCCACAGGGAAGGGCAGGGACTGTGGGTCCTCTATCTCCATCCGCGCCAATGCGTTGCGGGTCACCAGCATCTTCCTGATGGTCCTGGAAGGATTTTCCATGGCCGCGCGTACAGTATGCAGACCGTAGAGGTGAATGCTCTCTGGTGGCTGTCCTCGGCCACGGCTGCCGGTCTCGGGCGCGGCGCGGGCAGCCTTGGCGTCCCGGAACTCTCTGCGCCGCTTTGCATATTCGCTGTCGCGCTCTGCGCTATTGGGTTTTTTCTCATTGCTCATGGGATGTTCTTATAGATGCGACGGCGAATTTGGCAAAGTCTATTGTGGCTGGTTTGGCCGGCAAATTTCACTGATTTATGCAAACATTGAAAATTCCTTCATCCGTGTGTTGACACAGGGTGGTCCTGCCTGCATAAACCCGCGCAGATTCAATGGTTATCAGGATCGTTGAATTGGTCATTTGTTAAGTCACTTGACCCCGTCAGTGGAATTGGAGGGGTGCCTGAGTGGTTAAAAGGGGCGGACTGTAAATCCGTTGGCTATGCCTACGCTGGTTCAAATCCAGCCTCCTCCACCACTTCCACTGATATTGCGGGTATAGCTCAATGGTAGAGCAGCAGCCTTCCAAGCTGAATACGAGGGTTCGATTCCCTCTACCCGCTCCAGATTTCCATATCGATAGTCACACTTTCAACCCATTTCACTGTCGATTCTCGACGCGATTTCCAGTTGCTTTTCGAACATGAGCCTTTTGGCTTGAATGTTACACAGAAAACCAACACACCGCTTGGCAAGACCGCGTGACAGCGACAGGCCGTATTTGTATTTTGTGTAAAAGAGCTATTATGATTTGATGCGTAGGAAAACTTCGCACATCTGACCTCCTCATAAGGATGCAAAATGCCATCTCGAAATTCGAGGCTCTCCAGTCCGTCTGCCCTGCGCAATCGTGGTCCCATTTTCAATCTGTTGCGTGATGTCTTGCCGCTGAGCGGCACAGTGCTGGAGATAGCCAGCGGCTCGGGTGAACACATCATCCATTTTGCTGCCCTGTTGCCGGGTTTGACCTGGCAACCTTCGGATCCGTCCCCGCAGGCGCGCGCGTCGATTGAGGAATGGGTGAAAGCGGAAGCCACGACCAACGTGTGCCCGCCGCTCGATATTGACGCGTCGAGCGAGGCCTGGCCCATTCAGCATGCCGATGCGATGATTGCGATCAATATGGTGCACATCAGTCCGTGGGCAGCTACGCAAGGCTTGCTGAATGGGGCGGGCAGGTTGTTGCCAGGCGGCGGCGCGCTCGTCCTCTATGGCCCTTATCGGCAAGAAGGCGAGCCACTTGTCGAAAGCAATGCAAAATTTGATGCAGATCTGCGCTCCCGCAATCCTGCCTGGGGTATCCGCCACCTGAAGGATGTGGTGAGTACGGCCGAGACTTGTGGGTTGGTATTGAAATCGGTCGTCGAAATGCCCGCCAACAATCTTTGTGTGGTTTTCACACGGCTGTAGGTTGCAGGTGGTCATACGCTTTTGCTGAAAGCTTGCGACGTTGCATCCAGATTGCAGATGACTCGCCAGACAGCCGTCAGCGAACCCGCAAACACCTGTGTTATTTGGCCTGGCATCCCAGTCCAAAGCAATCAAATGGACGAGCGGCAAACTGACAAACTGCCGTCGGCCTGCAAATTCATCTTGCGTCTGGGCGTTGAAAGCCTTATTTGGCCTTCGATCATCTGGATTTGCTTCATCCGGAGCAAACGATCCTTAGCGATTTTGCGCAGTTAATGAGCATGACGGGACTGGAATATTATGGCGAAGAGCAAATTTGAACGCAACAAGCCACACGTGAACATCGGCACGATTGGTCACGTTGATCACGGCAAGACAACATTGACGGCGGCCATCACCAAGTATTTTGGTGAATACAAG
>Ga0075120_10000476_pt1 | contig 33191 bp, 29 predicted proteins | sample AntAceMetag02UKL_FD_69792 | JGI IMG/M metagenome (GOLD analysis project Ga0075120, IMG submission 69792) | Saline lake microbial communities from Ace Lake, Antarctica - Antarctic Ace Lake Metagenome 02UKL | ecosystem: Environmental > Aquatic > Non-marine Saline and Alkaline > Saline | place...
TGGGGTTTGGGGTGCGTTCCCGCAATACTGCGGGACAGGCCTGAGCTTAGTAGCGTTTACCCCGCCGACTGGCGGGGAATAAAGCACCCCAAAACTTTTTGCTACTTTTTGGTTACAAAAAGTAGGCCTAAGCGGCAGCTTATAATTTTTAATGTTATACTGTTATTTACTTTTCCTCTTTGACACACTCGCCGTTCTAAAATATAATTAAGACATATGAAACAATCACAACTTTTCACGAAAACAACCAAAGAAAATCCAAAAGACGAGACTAGTATAAATGCCCGTCTTTTAATTCGTGCTGGCTTTATTGATAAACTGATGGCGGGAGTCTATACTCTCCTACCATTGGGACTCCTAACTATCAAAAAAATAGAAAATGTCATCCGCGAAGAAATAAATAAAATTGATGGACAGGAAATCGTCATGCCAACTCTACAACCAAAAGAGAATTGGGAAAAAACCGGACGTTGGGACGCTATGGATGATTTATACAAAGTCAAAGACTCTGGCAACAAAGAATATGCTCTGGGTCCGACGCACGAAGAAATCATTGTGCCTTTGGCAAAAAAGTTTATCAACTCTTATAAGGATATACCGACTTATGTTTATCAATTTCAAAATAAATTCCGCATGGAGTTAAGATCAAAGTCTGGTATTTTACGCGGACGCGAATTCCTAATGAAAGACCTTTACTCTTTTCACTTAACCAAAGAAGATTTAGACGACTATTATCAAAAAGCTAAAGAAGCTTATTTCAAAATATTTGAACGCATGGGTTTGAAAGAAAAAACTTATTACACTTTTGCCTCTGGTGGCTCCTTTTGTAAATACTCACATGAATTCCAAACTGTTAATCCAGTCGGCGAAGACACAATTTATATTTGTGAGAAATGCCAATCAGCTATCAACAAAGAAATCAAAGACGAAATAAATGAATGCCCAGAGTGTGGTGGAAAAAAATTCCGCGAAGAAAAAGCGATTGAGGTTGGTAATATTTTTAAATTAATGAATAAATATTCCAAACCGTTTGATTTGTCGGTCTTAGATGAAAATGGCAAAAAGCAAGAACTGGTTATGGGTTGTTATGGCATTGGACTTGGTCGCGCGATGGGCACTATCGTTGAAACCTACCACGATGAAGCTGGTATTATTTGGCCAGAAGAAATCGCGCCATTTAAAGTCCATTTGATCAGCATTAAACAAAATGAAGAAGCAGAAAAAATTTATAATAATTTAATGAAAGATGGCGTTGAAGTTCTCTATGATGATTGTGAGGCCAGCGCTGGAGAAAAATTTGCTGATGCTGATTTGATTGGTCTACCCTATCGAGTAGTCATAAGCGACAAATCACTGAAAGCTGGCGGTATTGAAATAAAAAAGAGAAGTGAAAAGAAAGCTGAAATAATCAAAACAACTGAATTAAACTCATTGTTAAAATAAAATACCTATATAACAGAAAACACTGGTGTAAAACCAGTGTTTTCTGTTAATGTCATTCCGGCCTCCGAGCCGGAATCTATGAAAAAATTTATATTCCTACTACTCACTCCTGGATGCCGGATCATAGTCCGGCATGACAAAAGAGAATAAAAAATTATTTATATCTTTTACTTCTTAATTTCCGATGATAATTAATAGCGAAGCGATGAGCTTCATCACGGACTCGTTTAATCAAATGCAAAGCTGGTGAAGCCAAGGGAAGTTCCAATGGTTTTTTCTCGCCTGGAAAAAATATCTTGTCTGGCGCCAAAGCACTACGCAAACCCAAACCTTTTGAAATGGCAATGGTTGAAATATTTAGCTTACTTTTTTTTAAAACTGACAAAATCGCATTGAGTTGTGCCCGAGCTCCATCAACGACAATCAGATCCGGCAACGGCCACTTTTTGTCATGCTGGAGCGAAGCGATAGTATCTCTTTTGTTTTTATTGTTTTGAGATTCTATCAGTCGCTCGTTCCTCGCTTCTTCCAGAATGACACTATGTTTTATTCTTCTTTCTAAAATTTCCTTTAACATTCCAGTATCGTTAGCTAATCCTTCGCCGATTTTTATTTTGAATTTTCTATATTCATTTTTGTCTGGCTCACCATTATTAAAAACAACCATTGAACCAACTGCTTCACGGCCAAAAATATTTGAGATATCATAGCCTTCAATTCTGGCTAAATCTTTATCAAAACCCAAAACCTTCGATAACTCAATCACGTCGTTTTCATATTTTTCACCAACACCGATTATGCTTGAAGTTGCTAAAACTTTTTTAAGATTATTTAATTGATATTTTAATCTATTAACATCTTCGTTATTAGCTTGTTTTATCTTTTTTTCATAATTTTTCACAATCGCCTTTTTTTTACCAGATAAAAAATCAATTATTTCTTTAATAATTTTCTTATACTCTGTCTGACTAATTTTTTCCTCGCACATTCCCGGACATTTACCAATCCGATAATACAAGCAAACTTTTTTTGATAAATTACGGCAAGAACGATACGTCCACATTTTTCTAATAATTTTCAAAGTCTCTCGAACTGATTCGACACTAGTAAATGGACCAAAATATCGACCAGTTTTTTCTATTTCTCTAGTCATAAAAATTCGAGGATATTTTTCTTCAGTAGAAATTTTTATATAAACAAAACGTTTATCATCACGCAATAAAATATTGTAATAAGGCTTATTTTTTTTAATTAAGTTTGCCTCTAAAAGTAGGGCCTCTACTTCACTGTCAGTTTCTATCCATTTAATTTCAAATACTTTCTTTACCATTTCTTCCTTAGCTAATGTATGATTAGTGCTCTTTTGCCAATAAGAAAAAACACGTGCTTTTAAATTAGCCGCCTTACCGATATAAATAATCTTGCCTTGCTTATTAAAAAACTCATAACATCCAGGTAAAACAGGGATTGTTAATTTTTTTACATTATCTAAATTCATAATTTCATTATACTATCATTCTACAAATACAAAAAACAATCCCAAAAAATTGGAATTGTCTTTTATATAAACTCTATAGTTTTAGTCAACTTTAATTGCTTGAACTGGACAACTTTCCGCTCCATTCTTGGCACATTCAACATCGTCTTCTTTAATAACTTCTGCTTTGCCATCATCATTCATTCTAAATACACTCGGACAAATAGCAGTACAAGCTCCACAACCAATACATGATTCTTGATCGATTTTTATAGCCATAATAAAAAATTAATTATTAATTATCGTTTTTATACCCAAGTAACACAAGCTACCTTATCGTCTTTATCTTTAAATCTCATCAGTCTAACCCCTTGAGTATCACGCCCAAGTTGATTAACTGCTTTGAAAGGCAATCTAATAACTTGGCCTTTTTCAGAGATTATTATTAAATCCTGATCTTTCATTGTTTCCGTATTGACAACATAGGCTTGAGTCAATCGGCCAGTTTTAGTTGTAACCTTGGATGTCTTTACTCCTGAACCACCTCGTCCTTGAACTTTGTATAAATTTAATGGTGTTCTTTTGCCAAAACCATTATCAGTAATAACTAAGACCTGATATTTTTTCATTTTTTCCTTATCGTTTTTGATAACTCCCATGCCAACAACTGCGTCCTCTTTCTTTTTCAAACGAATTCCTTTGACACCAGCTGCACCACGACCCATATCTCTAACATTGGCTTCCTTGAAACGAATTGCCTGACCTTCAGCTGTCACTAATTCAATATGATCATTGCCATCAGTTGGTTTTGTCCAAATCAATCTATCATTATCTTTTATTTTGATAGCAATTAAACCTGAACGTCGGACATTGTCAAAAGCTTCAATCTTTACTTTCTTAACTAATCCTTTTTCAGTTGCAAAGAAAAGGTATTTACTCTTTGAAATCTTATCTAGTGGCAAAATGGTTGAAATACTCTCTCCACCAGATAACTGTAAAAAGTTTACGATTGGTGTTCCCTTAGCAGTTCTCGTTGTCTGCGGTATTTCATAAGCTTTTAATTGGAAAACTCGTCCGCTAGTAGTAAAGAATAAAATGTCATTATGAGTCATTGTTGTAAACAAGAACATAACCATATCTTCTTCTTTGGTCGTTAGACCGATCACGCCTTTACCACCTCGTCCTTGAACTTTGAAAGTATCTGTTGGTACTCGTTTAATATAACCATCACGAGTCATAGCTACAACTGTTTCTTCGTTTGGTACTAAATCTTCAACCGAAAAATCTTTGACTCCATGAGCAATTACTTTGGTTCGTCTATCCTCGCCAAATTTTTCAACTAAAGCTTCTATTTCTGTTCTAATAATAGCTCTCATCTCCTTAGTTGATTTCAATATTGCTTCTAATTCTTTAATTAAAACTTTTTTATCTTTTAATTCGTTCTCTATTTTTAGTCTTTCTAAGTTGGCCAAAGTGGCTAGCTTCATTTCTAAAATAGCGATTGCCTGTCTCTCAGTTAATTTAAACTTTTTTATTAAATTTACTTTAGCAATTTCACGATCTTTGGAAGCTTTAATAGTTTTTATAACCGCATCAATATTATTTAAAGCAATCATTAAACCTTCTAAAATATGCGCTCTGCTTTTCGCTTTATCTAAATCAAACTGAGTACGACGTTTCACGACTTCTTCTCGATGTTTAATATATTCTTCCAAAATCATTTTCAAATTCAAAACCTTTGGCTGAATACCATCAATCAAGGCCAACATATTGAAATGAAAAGTTTCCTGCAACTGAGTCTGTTTGTATAAACTATTTAATATCTTTTTTGGAAAAGCATCTCTTTTGAGATCAATAACTACTCGTACACCATCCTTATCTGATTCGTCACGCAAATCTCTTATGCCTTCTAATTTTTTATTCTTGACCAAGTCAGCTATCTTTTCAACTAAATTCGCCTTATTGACTTGATAAGGAATCTCGGAAATAATAATTTGAAAACCACCTGCTTTTGCTTCTACTATCTCCGCTTGTCCACGAATAACAACTCCACCTCGACCAGTTGAATAAGCCTGTCTAATGTCATTCTGACTATAAATAATTCCTCCAGTTGGAAAATCAGGTCCTTTGACAAATTGGATTAATTCCTCAACTGTTGCTTCAGGTTTTTCTAATAAATAAATAACTGCCCCAACTAATTCTCTCAAATTATGAGGCGGAATATTAGTTGCCATACCGACTGCAATACCCATTACTCCGTTCAAAAGCAGATTAGGTAATTTTGCTGGTAAAACTCTTGGCTCTTGGTGAGATCCATCAAAGTTTGGAGAAAAATCAACTGTATTTTTTTCTATATCAAACAACATCTCTTCAGCAATCGGTGCTAGTTTGGCTTCGGTATAACGCATAGCCGCTGCTCTATCACCATCCATTGAACCGAAGTTACCTTGACCCCTAACTAAAGGATGTCTCATGGAAAAATCCTGTGCCATTCTAACCATTGATTCATAAACAGCTGAATCGCCATGTGGATGATATTTACCTAAAACTTCACCAACAACTGTAGCTGACTTACGAAACTTAGCATTGGCTCTCAAACCAACACTCCACATAGCATAAAGTATTCTACGATGAACTGGTTTAAGTCCATCTCGAACATCAGGCAAAGCACGAGCCACAATAACACTCATAGCATAATCCAAATAAGACCGTCTCATTTCTTCAACGATTGGTTGGGATTGAACTAATCCATATTCAGTTTTTTCTCGGCCATTTACGATTCGACTAACTGTACCTTCTTTTGCTTCTTCAGTTATTTCTTCAGCAACTAATTTTTTGTCTATTTCAATAGCCTTTTTCTTTGTTTCTGTTTTCTCTTTTATTATCTCTGGTTTTTCTTTCTTGGTACTTTTAGTAACTGGTTTTGTTGATACTGTTTTTTTAGCCACTGGTTTTACTACTTTTTTCTTGGCTGGCTGTTTTACAATTTTCTTTTTTGGTTTTGGTTTTGGTTGTTTTTCTTTCTTCTTTGGCATATGTTATAAATATTTCGATTGATTAATTATGTATAATTATTTCACTAGAAGTAGCAATATTTTCTTCCTCAATATTTTTGTCTAATATATTTTTCTTTAATTCCTCTATTTGTTCATCTGATAATTGCGTTTCTTTGGTCTCTGCTACAAATTCTTCACGCAATTCTTTTATCTCATTCAAATTACCTCTGACGTCTTGCATGGTCTGACTAAATTCTTGTTTTACTTCTTGCCAATTGAATTGTTCGCTCTGGTTAACTGATGAGTTAGTTTCTATAGTAGATCTAAATGTGAAAAGCCAAAATATAAAAATTAAAACCATGAAAAAAATAACGCCCGCCCACATAGCAAATATCTTGTCTTTTTCATGTTTGGTTATTTCTTCTATTGTTTCTTTCTTTTTAATCGGTTGACGACGATTGGCTTTTACATTTTTAGTTTTTACTGCCTCCTTTTTTGCCATAAATTCATCAATTTTAACAATAAAAATCACACCTAATGAGTGCCTAAATACTACATATATATTAGCAAAAAAACATAAAAAAGTAAAGTGCTATTAAACTATAAAATCAGGAGATAAATCTCCTGATTTTATGCTAATTTTAGGTTTATTTATGATTTTAAAATCACTAACTCCACATCTTCTTGCGGCAAATCTTTCTTACTTATTTTTAGCTTTTCTTCTTCGGTTGGTTTTATACCCAGTTCTTTAATAAATTTATCTGCCGTATCAATATCTATTTTAGAACCTGGTGTTTTATAATGCATCGGAATAACAATTCGCGGTTCAATTTGATTAACCACTTCCACAGCTTTACTTGCGTTAAGGGTATATTTTCCTCCAACTGGAATCAAAAGAATATCCGTTCCAGCCAAACCTTCTAACTGTTTATTATCTAAAACATGTCCTAAGTCTCCCAAGTGAGCAATAGAAATATTATCAATATCTATCCGGTAAATTATATTCTTGCCTCTTTCTTTGCCTTGTTTGTCATCATGATAAGCTTCAATTCCTTCCACAAAAACTTCTTTTGTTTCATATTCACCAGCATCTTTAACGATAAAAGGATTGCCTCGTAAAGCTTTTACATTATTATGATCATGATGATCATGACTAACTGTAATAATATCTGCTTCAAAATTAGGCACTTTTAAACCAACTGCTTTATCAAATGGATCAGTCACCACAATTACTCCATCAGAACCAGATTTATCTTGAATTTTAAAACATGAATGCCCCAACCAAGTAATAATCATAAATTTTATATTAAATTATTTTATTTATCTTAAAAAATATTTTCCATCATCATCGTCTTCAGCTTTTTTGGTTTCTTCTTCCTTTTCTTCTTCGTCATCCTCCTCGTTCTCCTCTTCATCGTCGTCTGTTTCTTCATCAACTTCTTCGTCTTCTTCTGCCACATCCTCGTCCTCTTCTAAAACTTCATCTTCATCTAATACTTCGTCATCATTCGTTTCTTCTTCTTCATCTTCTTCTTCGTCATCTGAAGATAAAAATTCATCAGGCGCTTCTGACTCTTCTGAATTATGTAAAGAAACCCCGCTAACGCCTTGGTTAATCATATTATCATACTGTTCTGGGGTAATCAACACCTCTCTTGGCTTAGCACCATTAGATGGACCAATCACTCCTCCTTCTTCTAATAAATCCAGTAATCTGGCTGCTCGAGCATAACCGATACTCAATCTTCTTTGTAAATAAGAAGCACTTGCTTTACCCGTATTAATAATCATTTCTTTGGCTTCACCCAAAAGTTCATCGTCATCTGAACCTGCGCCATCAATTCCAACCCCGCCCATACCTTTAACTTTTTGTCGATCAGTCACTCCTTCAATATAGTCCGCTTCACCACCTTTTTCTTTTATATAATTAACTATTCTCTTTATTTCATTATCACTAACAAAAGCTCCCTGCAAACGTTTTGGCTTAGAAATTTCAGCCGTGGTAAATAACATGTCGCCTCGACCAAGAAGTTTCTCCGCACCTAAGGAATCTAGAATTGTTCTGGAATCTACACCAGAAGCAACTGAGAAAGCGATACGAGCCGGCATGTTGGCCTTAATCAAACCGGTGATGACATCAACACTCGGTCTTTGCGTGGCTAAAATCAAATGAATACCAACGGCTCGAGCCATCTGTGCCAAACGTATTATACCTGTTTCAATATCTCTAGCTGCGACGACCATCAAATCAGCTAATTCATCAATGATAAAAATAATGTAAGGTAATTTTTCATTACTGCCATTAGCATTATAACTATCAATATTTCTCTTGCCAGTTTTGGCTAATAATTCAAATCTTCTATCCATTTCATTTAAACACCATTTCAAAGCATTAATAGTTTTGCTAACATCTGTAATCACTGGTGTTAATAAATGAGGAATGCCATTGTAGACAGGTAATTCAACTCTCTTTGGGTCAACAAAAATAAAACGTAAATCATCAGGATTATTCTGATATAATAAACTAATAATAATTCCATTTAAACAAACTGATTTACCAGAACCAGTCGCACCCGCTACTAAGAGATGAGGCATCCGTGCTAAATCGTCCATCCAAACCTTACCCGAGACATCTTTGCCCAAGGCTACCATTAAACTACTTTTTCGTTTTTTAAATTGCTCGCCAGATAAAATTTCCTTTAGACCAACCATGGCTTTTGTTTGATTCGGCACTTCTACACCAACCAAGGCTTTACCTGGAATCGGTGCTTCAATTCTAATCGGATGCGCTGCCAAAGCCAAAGCTAAGTCATTACTCAAGGTGGTAATCCTTGACACCTTTACGCCCTCGGCTGGTTTTAATGTGTATTGGGTAACTGTTGGTCCAACACTCACTTCTCCCATGCCAACCACAATACCAAAATTTTCTAATGTTTTTCTAATTATTTCTGAATGAGCTTTTATATCTCCACTCATTGCCTTGCCCTTACTGCCATTAATCAAATCTAGTGGTAAATCAATCTTTACATTACTTGGCTTCCATGTTGATTCAACCTTTTCTTTTGTCGCACCATTACCGTTTTCAAAAAAGGTAGGTAACTTATGGCTCACAAAACCACTGCCTACGTCAACTTCTTCCTCCTCTTCTTCTTTGATTTCTTCCTCCTCCTCTTCAAATTCTTCTTCCTCTTCTTCGTCGTCTTCATCGCGACTACCAAATAATTTACCAATAATAAAATTAATTGGATATAAAACTTTGGCTAACCAACTCTCTCCTCCGATTAAGTTGCGCAAAGCTAAATTAAACATCAACATTACAGAAATCAAAAACAAACAAAACAAAATAATTAAACTGGCCCAAAAACCCATTACTTTAAACAACCCGCTATCTATAATAAAACCCAAATAACCGCCGCCGAAACCTCCTTTAATAGCTACTTGCCAACTCGGTGGTTCAACCAGTAAATGTAATAAACCAGTCGATGAAATAATAAATAAAAATAAGCCAAGATAATTAGCTCCACCAACCCAATACTTATCTTCGTTATAAAGCAAAAATCCAAGTGCCAATAAGATTATTGGAAATAACCATTTACCCCAACCGAATAGAAACACCATTCCTCTAGCTAAATACACGCCCATACTGCCAGACAAGTCAAACAAACTCAATAAACTGATTGCCCCAAAAGCTAACAAAAACACAATAAAAATACCCTTTTTAATATCAGGGTCAAGGTCTATGTTGGGTAGAGCCACATAATCCAATAAATCTTTTTTATACTTTCTTCTGCGTCTTCTTTTGGCCATAATAATAAATTAACCCAAATTTTTTTGGGATTTTCCACTTGTTATATGTGAATTATACCACGACTAGAATATAAAAAAAAGCCGCCCCCGTCTAGCACAATTAGGGGGCGGTTGTTGCAAGGGAATGAAAACGTTAGCCGGGGTAGTAACTGGTCATTTCCCTTCTGAGCAGGGGGTCTCTAGAAATGCCCCGTGCTACTTTAGGCGTTACTTTTTTCTCTGACTTCAGCACTTTTTCCTTTGTCTCCAGTATTAGAGCGTTAACCACGTCTTGAACAATCACGAACTGTTCCAAGACATCGTCTGGGATAGACACGTCGAAAGCAAATGAAAAATCCAATATCAGTTGATCGAGATCTACCAAAGTTCTCATATCAACGTCCAGGTCAACCAGCTTTGTTTCAGGCGTAATTCTTTTTTTATCTACGCCCAAGGAATCTGCGATGACCAAAATAATATTCTCCATATTTATTTCCATCTTCTTCATTACTCGCACCTCCTTCATAAAAGTTTGAAAAAACAAAAAATAGTACGACAAGTTTATATTTTTAATACTAGCCGAAAATTATTTTTTGTCAATCACCTATTTTTTACCTAATTTAATTAATAACCCAATCAAAACAATAATCACTCCACCAGCGATTACTAATAGATATCTAAATAGTGCTAATTTTTTATCTCGTTGAGCTAATTCCCATTCATCACTAGCCGACACTTCCCCTAATACTCTCCCACTTTCATTATTGGATCCTATATCTTTTTTTAAAATATCTTCATTACATCTGGGCATTAATTTTGCTCCTGTTTTAGTTTGGCTAACCATACCAATAGTCGAATACTCAGCGCCTTCTATAAAAACCTTTGGGCTGATACTAGTCAAACTCTTTATATAAATTTGAGCTTCGTCAGTGCCGTCATCAATGTAAATTGTTGAACTCTTTCTTTCCGTTACCATACCAGAAATTTGAACCAAGCTACCAATATTAGTTTCATTAATATCTTCACATTTCATTTTAACTGGTTCTATACTTTGATTTGATGACAAAATTAAGAAATCACTAATTGTTTTTGTCTTGATTCTTTTTTCATTATTAATTTCTGAAATCTCTCCAATAATTTCAACTTCATCACCAACTTTTAAAATCGGGAAGTCTTTATTGTAATTATAAATTTGGATGCCAAAGTTATTTTCAATAATATAAAAATACTGCGAAGCTAAAATATTTGGCTCAACCGCCACTATGCCCTGAACTTTTACAAACTGGCCAGTTTCTGTTTGGCGCGCTTCTTCAATCGTCATTTCCTGAGAAAACACGATCCTAATATTCTTGCCAGTTGAAGCTAAATTCATACTCGCTTCATCTAATTCCACATCAATAACATTTTCACTCAGTGGTGTTAAACTAGCTGTCCAAAACCATTTGTTATTTTTACCTCTGGCATAAGACTGGCCTTCAAAAGTTTCTCCATATTCAACGCTATCAACTAACACGTCACTATCATTAAATAATCTAACCGCATCATCCTGATTATTCAAAGCCAGTCCGCTTTCTGGTCTAATTAATAAAAAATAGCTTTTAGCCATAATAGTTGATGACACGCTAAATGTAAACGGCCTGCTACCGCCATCTATATCATCTATTTGCCAACCGTTTAAATTCACAGGCGTATTTTGTGGATTATACAATTCTATCCATTCCTCATCTGTATCATTACCAACTGGATTCGGTAAAAACTCATTAATAATTATTGAACTAGAAGATAAAGATTTGACTAGGCTATTCTCTCCCAACAATGTTTTAACAATATTGATAGTTTTTTCTTTAATAATTTCTTTTTCGCCATTACTTATTTTTAACTTAACGATATAAACACCTTCATTTAAAAAAGTATGTTCTGGACTAGGTAAATTGAGAGAAATGCCATCGCCAAAATCCCAGTCATAAATTATTTCTTCGCTATCTTCTATCAAGCTGTCAGTGCCATCAAAGATAAAAGGCCGACCAACTTCCAAAATATCAGGACAATCAAATTCAGCAATCAAAGCTATTTCTTTTTTGTCTATTTGATTTGCTAAACCAGGAGTAATTTTATTCGTCCATTCATAATTGTCGTTAACTAAAGCATAACTATTATTTTCTTCTGCTCGACCATAAGTAATTGTTTGCAATGGTTCATCTTGAAATGGTTGATAAAGTTTTACCTTATCACCACTATTATTCAAAGCAATTTTACTCTCACTGCGGTAAATAGCTAAATACCCTTTAGGTAATATTTCAAAACCTTGTCCAAACTCAAATTTTTTTTGGCTATCATCACCTAAACGCCAACCAACTAAATTAATTTTAGTTTCACCTTTATTAAAAAGTTCTATAAATTCAGTCTCGCTGTCACTACCTTTTGGGTTAGGAAAAACTTCTGAAATAACAATATTTTGACTATAATCATAGCCGGTTATTATTTCTTCTGCTTCCTCTTCGGAAGTAATAATATTTGACTCGCCCTTTGTTGGCGTAATAGTAATTGAAAAATCATTTTGATTATTAAAACTATTGTAACCATCCATCTTTCTAGCAACTGACCATGGATCACCGGCTACCGGAGCATTATTTCCTGTTTGCCCGTCGTCCCAATCGCCATAAGCGACTTGATCAATTAAAACACCTTCTGCGTTTTTTAAAATAATAATGTCACCTTTATTGTTGAGATTACCACTTGGCTTTTCTATAGTTATAAAAGTGTAATTTGGAATGACAGTTTTTAAAACGGTTTTTGCACCACTTCCTTCTTCTACTGTCCAACTATCCAGATTCACGTCTTTGCCAGACATATTATAAAGTTCAAGCCATTCTACTTCGCCGTCCGCCGGATCAGATACAAATTCATTTATCAAAATATCTCCCAGACTGCAACTACTAACGCTATCACTATTATTTTCTTCGCCTATCTCTTCTTCTACTGTTTCTTCTTCTGTCTCTTCATCAACAATTTCTTCAGGCTGATCTGGTATAACCTCGTCTTCAATTTCAATACTAGAATTATCAGCTTTCGGCGTACCACTAACTTCAGCGCTAGTTTGCCAAACATCGCCGATTCTTTCCATTGTCTGCTTCGTATCATTGTCACCAGTCAGCCAGCCAGAAGACGCGTCAATAAAGTCAATTAAATTTTGCTCGCTATCACGCAAACCCAAAAACTCGCCGTCATTACCTAAAACTCCGGTATAGATTAAGTCAGCTACAATACCAGAAACTGTCGTATCATCAGTTCTTTCTAGTAAAAAATAACTATTGGCTGAAATTGTCCCTGCTAATTCAATTTCAGGCGAACCATCTTCAGCTACAATTGACCAGCCAGTTAAATCAATATCGCTGGCAGTTAAATTTTTTAATTCAATCCACTCGTCATTGGTAGATACTTCCGTGCCCATCCAAGCTATTTCATTAAATATCACTTCGCCCTGCTCAAACTCTGTTGCCAAAACATTTTGGGCACAAAAAAATCCCGAACAAATTATTGCCAGGATAAAAAATAATATTCCTCCTTGTTTCTTTATAAACATTTAACTTTAAAAATTTTTTCTTTTTTTATTATATCATAAATAAAACCGCAGTCATCTATTCGAGACTATGGCAAAAAATAATTTATCTTTATTTTAACCTGTTGCTTTCAAGAGTGCGTTAAACACAAAAACAGAAATTGAGTAAGCTGACAAAACGATAATTAAACCTACGACTGCTTGAGTCAAAATCTTCTTAGCTTTTAAAACTTTCTGTTCATTGCCCGCAGACAACATCCAAATAAAACCACCGTAAATTATCAGACATAAAAACACTATTCCAACGAAAGATAAAGCTGTACCAATAATCGCTCCAACAATTTCACCAATGCTTCTTGGTTCAGGAAAACCAGCCGCCTTAGCTGTGATTTCTAAATACTTTAGAATTGTTTCCTGCATAAAAATATTTTAATTAATTATCGTACCTTTAAATTTTTTGTCAGCTAAATAATCACTTATACTTTTTATGTCTTTACCGTTGATGATTGCCACTGTTAAACCAAGTTGCTGAGCTTTTTTGGAGGCAATCGGGTCAAACGGCATATTCAAGCCCGGCTGCCATTTATTACCAACTAGTTTTCTAAACTCTCGCCAATCTATATCAGTCAATTTTTTAGCATCTTTAAATTCTTTTGGATTCTTGTCATAAACATAATCAATATTAGAAAGATTGATAACTGTTTTTACTTTATATTTTTCAGCCAACATGACCGCTACATAATCGGTTGACCAGCCTGGTCGCCAACCACCAGCTATAATTAATTTTTTCGTACTTTTAAATTCTTTAGTTGGATTAGTTATGATTTCTGGATCAGCCACTTCTCTAAAAATTGTTCTAATTAAATGTGCATTCAAACGAGTAGCATGAATCCCTAGCCAATCACTATCATCACTGGTCACCGGAACGACTTTATTAGCTGCATCAATATAATTTCTAGCTGTCACACCACCACCACAAATTATAAAAAATTTGTCACCCTTTTTCACTCGAGTTAAAACTAATTGTCTAATTTTTTTCAAAAATTGCCAATCAATTCCTTGTGGCGTAGCAATCAACGAACCGCCTAAAGAAATAATATATTTTTTACCCATGTTTAATTTTTAATTCTTTATCTTTCTATTAAAATAACATTTTTCAAAGAAAAAGTAAAAATAATATACTAAATATATAAAATTAAAACTATTCATGAAAGAATCATTAAAAATAGGGATTTGCTTTGGACTAACCTCTGGTGTAATTACTACACTCGGACTTTTAATTGGCTTAAATGCCAGCACTCATTTAAAGTCTATTGTTATTGGCGGTATCTTAACTATTGCTGTAGCTGATGCTTTTTCTGATGCTTTGGGTATTCATTTGGCAGAGGAATCAAAAAATCATAATTCAGAACGACATATTTGGGAATCAACTATTACTACTTTTTTAACAAAATTCTTTTGTGCTTTAACTTTTATTATCCCAGTTATATTCTTTACCCTTGAAACAGCAGTAATAATAAATATAGTTTGGGGACTTTTGCTTCTATCAGCTCTGAGTTTTTATCTAGCCAAAAGTGGCAACAATAAACCAAGCAAGGTAATCTTTGAACACTTATCAATCGCCATTATTGTCATTGCCATTGCTCATATTATCGGCGACTGGATAAACAAAACTTTCTCTTAAAAATATTTTTTATACAAAAAAAGACTGGCAATAAATTGTCAGTCTTTTTATTTGTGCAGGCGGAGGGACTCGAACCCTCACGGATTGCTCCACTAGCTCCTAAGGCTAGCGTGTATACCAATTTCACCACGCCTGCAAATAATTAATTTACATCAATGAACAAATTATCTCTTTTTAAATCGGCGTGCAATTCTTATATTCTTATTTAACTAGCGCTTTTTGTCAAACTTTAATTTTATTATAGCAAATTTTATGCTATGATTATAATTGATAAATAATTAATCATAAATATTATGCCAACTAAAAAAACAACAAACGAAAAATCTTTTGATAAGGACGACATTGAAAAAAATAAAAATATTGCCGTCTTATCCTATGTTTGGATTTTATGCCTCGTACCTCTTCTTGGCAAACGTAATTCTGAATTTGCTCAATTTCATGTTAAACAAGGTCTAGTTCTTTTTGCTGTAGAAATTATTGCTTCATTATTTATCTGGTTTCCGATATTTGGACAACTTATTATGATTGGACTATTAGTTATTTCTGTTATTGGTATTGTCAAAACTTTAAATGGCGAAAAATGGGAAATCCCAGTCATCTACGATTGGAGTAAAAAAATCAGTCTATAAAAATAACTTTATATTAAAAATAATTTAAATTATGTCTCAATACATAAAATTTTTTAACGAACTCGCAATTAAAGACGTGCCAGTTGTTGGCGGTAAAAATGCTTCATTAGGAGAAATGTATAGAAAATTATCAAAAAAAGGCATTCGTGTACCCAATGGTTTTGCTACGACTTCTTATGCCTATAATTATTTCTTGAAAAAAGCTGGCCTGAAAAAAGAATTAAAAAAGATCTTTAAAGGCTTAAATACACATAACGTAAGAGATTTAATGAAACGTGGTGCGAAAGCTAGACAAGTAATTTTAAATGCCAAATTTCCAGCTGACTTAGAGACAGCTATTGAAGAAGCTTATGAAAAATTGTCTGCCCAATACAAAAAAGATGGTGTTGATGTGGCGGTGCGTTCTTCTGCTACAGCTGAGGATTTACCAGATGCTTCGTTTGCTGGACAACAAGAAACATTTTTAAACATCACTAATAAGAAAGAACTTTTGATTGCCGTAAAAAAATGTATTGCTTCACTCTTTACTAATCGTGCTATATCGTATCGAGTTGATAAAGGTTTTGACCATTTCAAAATTGCTCTATCTGTCGGTGTACAAAAAATGGCTCGGTCTGATTTGGCATCATCCGGCGTAATGTTTTCTATTGATACAGAATCAGGTTTCTCTAATGCTGTATTGATAAATTCTATTTATGGTCTAGGTGAAAACATTGTTCAAGGTAAAGTTAATCCTGATGAATTTTTTGTTTTCAAACCAACCGAAACTATTATTTCTCGTGCACTCGGACAAAAGAAAATAAAAATGATTTATAATGACGATCCGACAAAACCAGTCAAAGACATTCCTGTACCGAAAAAGGATCAAAACAAACAATCAATTACCGACAAACAAGTGATTCAATTAGCCAGATGGGGCATGATTATTGAAAAACATTATGGTCGACCGATGGATATTGAATGGGCGCTAGATGGACAAGACAAAAAACTCTATATTCTCCAAGCTCGTCCAGAAACTATTCATAGTGTCAGAGATTATAGCGTAATTGAAGAATATAAATTAGAAAAAAGAGGAAAAGTTTTAGCAACAGGCAGGAGCGTTGGTAATAGAATCGGTGCTGGCAAAGCTAATAAAATAATGACTGCCAAAGATATTACAAAGTTTAAACCAGATCAAGTCCTGGTAACAGAAATGACTGACCCAGACTGGGAACCAATTATGAAAATTGCCTCAGCTATTGTAACTGACAAAGGCGGACGCACATGCCACGCAGCAATTGTTTCTCGAGAACTTGGTATCCCTTGTATTGTCGGAACAGAAAATGTTTCCCAAATAATCAAATCTGGCCAAGCTATTACGATTAGTTGTGCTGAAGGAGATGTTGGTTATGTCTATCAAGATAAATTGCCTTTCAGGATTGATAAAACTAGTATAAAAAATCTAAAACGCCCAAAAACAAAAATAATGATGAATATCGGTTCACCAGATATTGCTTTTGCTTCATCATTTATACCGAATGACGGTATCGGCCTAGCCCGTGAAGAATTTATCATCAATGACGCCATTAAAATTCATCCCCTGGCTCTGATAAATTTTTCCAAATTGAAAGATAAAAAATTAAAAAAACAAATAGACGATTTAACTATTGGCTATACGAATAAGAAACAATATTTTATAGACAAGTTGGCTGAAGGTATGGCGACTATCGCTGCTTCTGTTTATCCGAAAGATGTGATTATTAGATTCTCAGATTTTAAAACCAATGAATATGCCAATCTAGTCGGCGGACAACTCTATGAACCAATTGAATCGAATCCAATGATTGGCTGGCGTGGTGCTTCCCGTTATTACAGCGATAAATTCAAACCAGCTTTTGAACTAGAATGTGCTGCTATCAAAAAAGTTCGTAATGACATGAAGCTAACAAATTTAAAAGCAATGGTACCTTTCTGCCGAACAATTGATGAAGCAGAAAAAGTTATCAAAATAATTTCTGACAATGGCTTAAAGCAAGGTAAAAACGGTTTTGAACTTTATTGCATGATTGAAATACCTTCCAATGTCATCTTGGCAAATGAATTTGCTAAACTATTTGACGGCTTTTCAATTGGCTCAAATGATTTAACTCAGCTAACTCTTGGCGTTGATCGCGACAGTTCACTGGTTAGTCATGTTTACGACGAAAATAATCAAGCCGTTAAAATTCTCATCAGCTATGTGATTGAAGCAGCCAAAAATAATAATGTGAAAATTGGCATCTGCGGACAAGCACCAAGTGACTTCCCAGATTTTGCTAAATTTTTAGTTGAATGCGGTATAGATAGTATTTCATTAAACCCAGATACGGTTGTTAAAACAACTATAGCGATATTGAAGAAAGAAAAAAGTAAGAAATAATAATTTTTTAGAATACCCCACCCTAACCCTCCCCTTTGTAAGGGGAGGGTTTTTTATTTGCTTTGTTGCCATTCTGGAATGTAACGAAGTGAAGCAATAAAATTTAAAAGAACGAAGACTCTACCGCGCCCGCCTCGCCGAATCAACGAGCGGTCGGGCGGGTCGCTTCGCTCCAGAGTGACAGATTAATTTTTCCCTTATTTTAGCTATTTTAATGAGTACCTCTTGACATATTATCACTTTTATGATATAAATAAATATAACATTTAGATGCTCTTTGTAAAAACTTCTCCCTTTCGGGAGATAAAAAATTTTTTCCTAGAGGGAGAATATCATGAAAATAAAAAAAGGATATGTTCTTTTTGCAATGATAGTGATATTGTGTTTTTTTACAGTGAGTTGCGGAGAAAAAGATGTATTCTCCGTTGAAAAATTCAACGCGAAGATGTCGTCGTTAAAAAATTATCCAAACCTAAAGCTGGTATCTAGCGACAAAAGAGAAAACTTTTATACTCACAGACTGAAAGTTTCAGGAATGGATTCCAGAGACGCGCAGGATTACAAAAAAGCGTTTCCGGAAGATGTAATTTTCTTTAGTGGCGATGGTGCTGGAGAAACTGTGGCCACTATATACACCAACTATCCCAAAAAACGAGTTATTTACTTAAAGGAGGGGACATGAATGATTTCTTTCTTTGTCCGAACCCTACCTGTAGAGAATTAATCAACATTGAATTCTCTGCAGGAGAACGGTTGGCTAGCGGGAAGGACGCAATTTGTCCTCACTGCAACGGCCATGCTTGGTTTCCTTGCACAATCGGGGAACCCATTTTCTTTCCTTTCGCAGTTGACCAACATGGTCAACCGCGGGAATTATCCATACAGTAACAACCCGGAGCTCTGTCATTGCGACATCTCCGGATTTTTTTTATTTTAAAAACATTGACTTATTTTACAATTTCTTTTAATATACCTTTACAAAAATAAGTTATCAATTGGAGGTAATACGATGGAAAAAAATGATTTACTGTGTTTCACATTTCGATTTTCTTCATTAACAATTGTTCTTTTGGGAATATCTGGAACTATATCAAACATGATTTTCTGGTTTCCCGAAAAAACCAATGGACGCATTGTCCAAGCTATTGTCTTTCTGATCATATCCCTTATCTTTGGGATAATAGCTATAAAAATTCGTCCAGATAAACTAAACAAGCAAAATTTACCTTCTACGGCAGGGGAATCCTATGAATAAAAAAACTCAGCTCTTCCTCTGCTCATCTGACAATCAATCAAAACCCTGGCGGCAGCTATCACAACGCTCCCCAGGGTTTTTCATTTGGTCTAAAAATAATTCATTCTTATGTTATAATGAAGACATGAAGTTGAATTTTTAATTTTTATTCAATAATTAATTTCTTAATTTATAATGTTTAAACATTAAATAATTCAAAATTCATTCAAAATTCGAAATTCTATATTCAGAATTAAAATCTTATGTTTACTTTTTTACATACTTATATTCCAAATCCAATCTTTATCTCTGTCGGGTCAATTAATATTTACTGGTACGGTTTTTTTGTTGTCTTGGGAATTATTATGGCTATAGCAATTGCTGCTAAATTAGCCTCCTATTATCAAATTAAAAAAGACACTATTTTTGATTTATCTTTTTGGCTAATTATTTTTGGACTACTCGGTGCTAGAATCTATCATGTTTTTCTTGAACTACCTTTTTACTTAAAACAACCTTTGGATATTTTTAAAATTTGGAATGGCGGATTAGCAATTCATGGTGGGATACTAGTAGGGGTAATCGTTTTGTATTTCTATATAAAAAAATATAGAATTAATTTTTGGCAAATTAGTGCTATCGCTGTTCCTGGACTGGCTCTAGGACAAGCCATCGGACGCTGGGGAAATTATTTTAATCAAGAATTATTTGGCAAAGCAACAAATCTTTCTTGGGGCATACCAATCGACATTGTAAACCGACCATTTGAATATTTGAATTATGAATATTTTCAGCCAACCTTTCTTTATGAATCAATTGGTAGTTTATTAATTTTTTTCTTGTTAATTACTCTACACGCTTTAATTATTAAAAAGAAAATTAAGTTTGAGTCATGGATGTTGGTTATTAGTTATTTAATTTCTTATTCACTTTTACGTTTTGGTTTAGAATTTGTTCGTATTGACACTACGCCTATAATTGCTGGTTTACGCTTTCCACAATGGATTAGTTTAGCTATAATCATCGTTTCTGTGTTAATAATATTTATTAAATATAAGCCAAAAGCCAAGTACTTGAAATAAACTATAAAGCGTGTTATTATATTTTTGGTGGCTCTCACACCGTTTTTATTTATTTAAATTTTAGTTAAGATATGCCGAATTTAAAATCAGCAAAAAAAGAATTACGAAAGGGTAAGAAATGTAATTTACTCAACAAAACAATCAAAGATAATGTAAAATCATTAATTAAAAAAAGCCGTAAAGCGATTACTGGAAAAGATGAACAGACAAAAGAATTAGTTGCTCAGGCTATGAAAGCAATAGACAAGGCCAAACAAAAAGGTATTATTAAAAAAAATACTGGTGACCGAAAAAAGTCTAGATTGCAAAAAAAGTTCAACGATATAACCAAAAAAGAAAAATAATTACATACCAAAAAACTGTAATATTTTTTAAGATTACAGTTTTTTGTTTTGTTTGATTGCTCTTTCTAAATTATTACGTAATAAACAAAAAACCCCGAACAGGGGCTTTTTTGTTATGCTAAATTTTTGCCAATAATAAGTTCAATCCAGCTAATGTATCCAATCGACCAGTTTTCATTTCAAAATCTATCTTTACTAACTGATCCAATATTTTTTTTAAGAAGATTAAACTAAAATTTCTCGCTTGACCTATGCCTTTTTGAATAATGAATGGGTGAAGATTTAAACTAGTGGCCATCTGACGCGACGTTTGTCCATTCTCAATCGCTTGTTTTATTCGCAAGAGAATCTTAAATTGCCGAATAAACATATTTAATAAATAGGTATCCGCCAAACCTGCGCTTAATTGTTCTTCTAATAATCGCCCAGCTAAAGCTTTATTGTTATTACTAATAGCATCAGTTAAAGCAAAAATATTTTCATCAAAACTGCCCTTGACCATTTTTTCCACATCTTCGATTTCAATTGGTACCACTTCCTTTTTGCCCAATTGTAATTGATTAGCTGATTTATAATTTATCAATTTATCTATTTCTTGATTCGCCTGCCATAAATCACTACCAATAAAACCTGCCAACATTTGTGATGCTCGCAAGCTTATCTGACCACCACGTTTTTCAACTTCTTTTTTTATCCAAGTATTAATTTCTGTATTACTCAATAAACTAAACTGCTGAACATGAGCTTGATCTAATAAATATTTAAAAAGTAATAACTGTTTTTGTGGCACGGCTCTTTCTCTGCTACCACTATCCATTTTTAAATATTGAATTTTATTTTTAACATTCTTCGTTTTAACAATTGAGTCCTTAAAAATTACAATATTACTATCTTTGTCATCTTTACGACTTTCTAAAAAATCTAAAACTTGCTTAAATACAATGTCGCCTTTGTTTGAAAATAAATTATCAATAATTATCATTCGTTTCTTTGATAAAAGAGATGTTGAATTTATCGCTTCAGCTAATTCAGAAAATTCAGCCTTTTCACCACTTAATTCAACTAAACTATTGCCAGTAGCATCTACTTCATTCAAAAACTTGGTTTTTAATTCATTTAATTTTTGTCGGCATCGAAAAGAGTCTTCGCCGTATATAAATATAATCATTTGTTTGTATATATCTTTGTTATTTGCTAAAATTATAATATAAGTAATTAATATCATTAGTCAACTATTAAATTATGATTACGGCATATTGCCCAAACTGCCATAGCGACATTATTATTGATGATGCGCTCGGGCAGGGAGATTTAATCACTTGCGCTAATTGTGGCGCTCAATCTGAAATTTCATCACTGCATCCCCTGCGCTTATCAATATTAGACGATGAGATTGAAGAAACTAATGATGAATCTTCTTCAGAAGATGAAGACGAAGAATAACTGTCACCGAATACTATTTTAAAAAATTTTTGGCTTTATAAAAACAAAGCAAGTTAGCTTTGTTTTTATTTTTTTATCTTTTCCACTTCTTGCTTAAACAAATTTCCCCGTTCTTTGTAATTTTTGAACATACCAAAACTAGCACAAGCAGTTGAAAGTAAAACAATATCTCCATTTACAATATTTCGACTAACTTGTTTCATTGCTTCTTTAATGTTACTAACTATTTTCATTTTTTCTTTGGGATAACCAGTCTTAATTAAAACGCTTTGAATCCTTGAAGTTGCTTGACCCTTTAATAAAACTACAAATTTCATTTTTTGTTTTACGACTTTGGCTAATTTTGAAAAATCAGAACCTTTGTCAGCTCCACCTAATAAAGCAACGATAGGCGACGAAAAAGATTTCAAGGCAAGTATGGTTGCTTCTGGTGTCGTAGCGAAACTATCATCGTAATATTCTACTCCTTTAACTTTTTTAACTAATTCTAATCTATGTTCAAGTCCTTTGAAATTCGTTATTGCTTTTTTAATAGTATTCTCTTTTATTCCTACAATTTTTGCCACTTCCACAGCTGCCGCAATGTTTTCTTTATTGTACTCACCAACTAATTTTGAAGTTAATTCTGATTTATTAAAATAAATTATTTTATTTCTTAATTTTAATTTTTTTATTTTATCTTTAATTTTTTTATTTACGATTAAAACATTTCCTTTTTCCTGTTGTTTGAAGACATTCGCTTTAGCTTCCCAATATTTTTTAAAACTTTTATGAAAATTTGGGTTATTCGGATCAGCTGGTGCTAAATGCTCTTTATAAAAATTAGTTATTACTGCAATCTTCGGATTAATATTTAAATCTTCTAATTGAAAACTAGACAATTCTAAAATAACCCAGTTATTTTTTTTAATTTTATCTATAAAAGAAAAAGGTGCTACACCAATATTTCCACCTAGAAATACCCTCTTGCCACCAAGTCTCAAAATCTCAAAGATTAAACTACTAGTTGTACCTTTGCCTTTGGTACCAGTAACGCCAATAATATTTTTTGTTGGACAAAGATTAAAAAATAACTCCATTGGAGAAGAAATTTTCACGCCAGCCTTCTTTGCTTTTATGATGTTTTTTTTAAACAAAGGGTACCCAGGTGAACGAAAAACAATATCATATTTATCCAAATCTTTATCATAATTTTTGCCTAGATTCCACTGTGCTGAAGACAAGTCACGACTTGTCCCTACAGATTTTCTGGCATCACAAATTGTTATCTGGAAATCAATTTTATTTTTTAATAAAAACTTAACCAAGGCTTGGTTTTCAATACCCCAACCCAGAATACAAATATTCTTATTTTGTAAATTATTTATTTTCATCTATTTTTATTATTTTACAAGCCGGCCTAAACAAAGGTAATTTTTCTCCTATATAACTATTTGTGCATCGTACAGCCTGATTAAAATATTTTTTTTCTAATTCTTTTCCTTCTATATAATATTCTATTACTGGCTTGAACGTTATAAAAAAAGTATCGTTTTCTCTTAATTTCTTTAATAACCCTTCAGCTGTAATTCCGCTCATGGGAATACTATAAACATCATTTTTACGTATTAAACTTTTTTCATTTTCTATATCGTTTTTCTCTTTTATCAAATACTCCCCGTCCGACAGCTCTACTATTTTTCCTTCATAAGGAAGAATTAAATCTGAATTCCCATTATTTTCTAAATTTACGGAATCCGTTATTTTCTTGTTTAGAATTTCTTGATATTTTAAATCAAAATATTTAAATTGAATAGGATAAATCTTATCACTAAATTTTAAGCTTGATTCTAAGATAATTTCTTCTCTGCTTGTCTCATCGGGAGATTCTAGACCAAAAAAACCAAAATTTATTTCCTTTTTTATTCTCCAACCAAAAAAAATGATTAAACATAAACAGAATATAATTATTAAGAATATAACAATATATTTAATTTTAAATTTAAATTTACGCTTAATATTCAAAATTATTTTTTTATTGTCCTTTTTCATAATTCACGATCCTACTGTTTAATCCTAGATTCCCGCTTTCGCGGGAATGACAGAAAAAGATTTTAAAACCTAACTTTTAATTTGTAATTCATAATTCTTAGTTGTTAATTGTTTTCATCTCTCCCCAATTTTTACCAATCTTAACATCAACTTCAACTGGTACTTTTAATTTTATCGCTTCTATCATAATTCGTCTAATAAGTGGCATTATTTTATTCTCATAACCGTCCTTAATCTCAAATAAAAGTTCGTCATGAACTTGCAAAAGCATTCTTACTTTATCTTGATTATTTTTATTTTTTAATAACTCATGAATCTTTATCATCGCTATTTTAATCATATCTGCACTCGTGCCCTGCAAAGGCATATTCATAGCCATTCGTTCGGCTGCTTTTTTGACCTGCATCATTGATGAATTCATCTCAGGTAAATATCTTCGACGATTAAACATCGTTTCAGCATAACCTTTTTCTCTAGCAATGTTTATCAAATCATCTATCATTTTTTTTACATCTTTATAAACAACAAAATACTGATCAATAAATTCTTTGGCACGCGCATATGAAATATCAGCTGACTGAGATAAACCGTGTGGGCCTTGCCCATAAAGAATGCCGAAATTAACTGCTTTTGCTTCTTGTCGCATAACTGACGTTACCTCTGCCTCTTTTACTCGGTTAATTTCAGCTGCCGTCAAAGCATGAATATCAGCTTTTTTCTTAAAAGCATCAATCATCTTTTTATCACCCGACATGTGAGCTGCCATTCTTAATTCAATCTGTGAATAATCAAATGATACGAGATTATAACCGCGGTCAGCCACAAAAGATTTTCTGATTTCACGTCCCAACTCAGTTCGAATTGGAATGTTTTGCAAATTTGGTTCAGTTGAAGATAAACGACCAGTCGCTGTTACACTCTGATTATAGCTCGTATGAATTCTGTTTGTTTTTTTATTAATTAATTTTGGTAAAGCATCAATATAAGTAGTTTGTAGTTTTCTTAGTTCTCTGTATTCCTGAATTAATTTAATAATTGGATGATATTCTTTGAGTTTTTCCAATTCATCAGCCCCAGTAGAAAATCCTGTTTTGGTTTTGGAAATTCCCATTGTCGGTAATTCCAAATTTTCAAACAGCACTATACGCAATTGTTGAGTAGAATTAATATTAAATTTTGAACCAGCTAATTCGTGTATTTTCTTTTCTAATTGATTAATTCGTTTATTAGTCGTCTCTCCAATCTTTTTTAAATAATTATCATTTATTTTAATACCGCATAATTCCATGTCGGCTAATACTCCAACCAAAGGAATCTCCATGTCATTAAACAATTTATCCATTTTCTGTTTTTTTATTTCCGGCAATAACTTCTTTACCAAACGATAAGTAATGTCAGCATCTTCGCAAGAATAATTAAATAATTTTTCAGTTGGTACTTCACTAAAATTTATTTTATCTTTTCCTTTGCCTAACAAATCTTCCTTAGAAATTTTTTGAAAACCCAATTCAGACAAGGCAACTGCGTCCAATCCATGTTGCCTACTGCCAGAGTTTAAAAGATAGGAGGCAATCATTGTATCGCCCGCAACTCCATACGTTTCAATATTAAAATTTTTCAAAACTTTCAAATCAAATTTTATATTATGTCCGTATTTTTTTATTTGTTTATTTGTAAAGATTGGGGTTAATCGCGACAACCAGTCTTCACCTAAATTTTTTGATTTGTAATCAAATAAACTTTCTTTAAGCGATGCTTGCCCGCCCGCCGAATTGAAGGGATTTTTAATTTTTAACTCTAAATAATAAGCGGCTCCCTTTTCCCAGGAAAAACTAATTCCCAATAAATCAGCTGTCAGCGGATCAAAACCACTAGTTTCAATATCAAAAACAAATTCTGCTTGTTCTTTTAATTTACTTAAAAATTCTTTAAACTTTTTTTCGTCATTAATTAAATGATAATTAAATTTATCTAAATTTCTTTTGAATTTATCAATTACTTCGCCATTTATCTCTAATTTATCATTTGTTTTATTGTCTTTCATTATTGCCTGTAACCGTGGCAATAAAGTTTTGAACTCAAATTTAGTAAAAAGTTGAATCGCTTCTTCTATATTAAAATCTCTAAAAAGACTATCCTCAAGATTAAAATCAATTTCTACCTGACAATCTATGGTTGCTAAATCTCTACTTAAAAAGGCGTCTTCTTTATACTCAGCTAATAAATCAGCAATACGAGCTCTTATTTTTTTAGATTTTATATTTTTGTAAACTCCATCCAAAGTTTTAAATGTTTGCAAAAGCTCAATGGCAGTTTTTTCACCAATACCTCGAACGCCTGGAATATTGTCCGAAGGATCTCCACGTAAAGCTTTGTAATCAACTATCTGACTTGGTGTCAAACCGTATCTATCTTTGACAGCTTTCTCATCATACAGAACAGAATCTGTCAGGCCTCGCTTCATAGTATAAACTTTGGTTTCTTTGTTAACTAATTGTAATGCGTCTAAATCACCAGTAACGATAATCTTCTCAGTTTGATCATTTATTTTTTTTGTTAAAGTACCAATCAAATCATCCGCCTCAAAACCAGCCTTATCATAAATAGGAATATTCAAGGCCTCAGCTAGTTGTCTAACTTTGGGAATCTGCTCATACAATTCATCTGGAGCTTTGACTCGAGTTGCTTTGTATTCTTTGTATTGCTCATGGCGAAAAGTTTTTTCTTTTCTATCTAATGTTAATGCCACATATTCTGGCTTAAACTCACGAATTGCTTTTAGTAAAACTGTGGTAAAACCATAGACAGCATTAATCATCTCTCCTGACTTGATTTTTAAAGGCGGTAAAGCATGAAAACTGCGATGAATTAAGGCGTTCCCGTCAATAATTATAAATTTTTTCTTCTTTTCTGACATGTATCTATTACATCATAACTGGATAAAATCAGCAAATAAAAAACGCCTTTCAATATAAAAGCGTTTTTTGCATAAACTTTGTGGACCCTAGGGGACTCGAACTCCTTACCTCCTGCGTGCAATCCCGAGTACTCGGGACTAACCAACTGAACTAATATTACACATTCTGTTATAAAATTCTTTATTTTTCTGTTTCTTTAAAAATTTTTCTCTCAATATAGCCTCTTTTCGATTATAAAACTCTTCTTTATAAACCATCTTCCATTCGCCCAAATACTTTGAAGTGTATTTGCTTTTAGTCTTATCGTTATGCTCTTCTAATCTTCTAGCTATATTATTAGTTTGTCCAATATAATACTTATCGCATTCAGAATTATAAATTATATAGACAAAATATTTTTCCATGTGGACCGTGGCGGATTCGAACCGCCGACCTCCTGCTTGCAAAGCAGGCATTCTAACCAGCTGAACTAACGGCCCATGATTTTAATGTTTCTTTAACGTTAATCCTGCTTGCAATCCCGAGTGCTCGGGAGGGACTAACCAACTGCCTGTCCGCCGAAGCTTCAGCGTAGGCGGGAACTAACGGCCCATTATATCAATTAGGAATTACCCGCCTGCAACGCGAGCTTGCGAGCGGGCAGGAAAATTACGAATTAAAAATTATTAATTAATTATTCAAAATTCTCACTTTAAAATTTATTAATTATATTTAGTTAATGGTGATGTCATCCATTCTAAAAAACCTCCTATTAAATCAACCGCTACCAAAATACCAATAAACACAACCAACATCCCAACAAGTTTATAGCCCAATCTTGAACCACCACTAGTACCTAAATATTTTTCAAAAAAAGCTATTCGTCCAAAGGAACTTAATAGTGCCTCTGATTTAATTACTATTAAAGCACCAATTACTATCATTATCAAACCAATTAAAATATTCATAGTTTTATCTAATATAATTTAATGGATTATATTTTCTATTATTAATGACTACTTCAAAATGCAAATGCGACCCAGTTGACCAGCCAGTCGAACCCATAGCACCAATGGTTTGTCCTTTGTCTACCGTATCACCTTTTGAAACATAAAACTTTGACAAATGAGCATAACGTGTTTTCTTGCCACCACCGTGATTGATAAAAATCTGATTTCCGTAGCCTCTACCCCAGCCAGCTATTTCGACAACACCAGCATCAGCTGCATAAATTGGCGTACCTATTTTATTTGCGATATCCAACCCAGTATGTCGCCAAGAATAATATTGCGTAATGAGATGTCCAACAGTTGGCCAATTCATTTTATTACCACTAACAGGCGTTGAATTACTCGGTGCAAATAAATCTTTAACTGCTGATACACCCGTATAGGTTGAGGCACTAGCTTGAGCATAAGCAGTTTTTCGACCACCTGGAATCATCAATTCCTGACCAATCGATAATTTACTAGCATCAACCAACTTATTAGACTCCAAAATTTTATCCGCTTCAACATTATACTTATTAGAAATACTTGATAAATTTTCTCCTCTGGCAACTTTATGCAAAACCCCTGCTTCAGGCAAAATCTTAATTTGCTGACCTGGTCTAATCAAACTATAAGCACTCAAATTATTTGCCCACAAAATTGTATTTACACTAATATCAAACTCAACCGCAATCGTACCAACTGAATCCCCAGACTGAACAGTATAGTAAACTATTTCCTGTCTGGCTCGTTTTGTTTTTGTTGTTGATACCAAGTCTGGTTTAATCAAAACGCCACTCTCGTCAATCTTTTCAGTTGTCTCTTCAATATTAATTTCATCTGGCGATCTCATTTCTGCCATTGGTTGGCTACGAACACTAGACAAATTATCTAAATAGGTTTGTTGGACTGGTGAAATTTCAAATTCTTCATCAAAATATTCTTCAATTAATTCATCTGTCTCTGCATCAAATTCCCCAGAAACTATTTCGGATAAAAATGTTTTACCAACCATTTCTTCGGCTGAAACAGTTTGAGTTTTTGCAGTCGCATTCATAGCGATAATAAAAATTGTCAAAACAGCAACAATAACATGAACTAATTTCTGATTTAGAATAAACGCAAAAGGATTGCGTCTAATGCCATCGGACCAACCAAGTCTCTTAATAATCGCTAAATAAAAACGATATCCCTTTACGACTATTGCGTAAAAAAACCAACGTAAGATAACCTTGCCTGGCCGATAAACCAATCCAATAAAAAAAGCGGTTATCAACCTCTTAGACAAAATTAAAAATTTTGCTAAAAATATCAAAAAATGAATCGATATTTTTTTGAAATTACGTGATATATGGTTAATCTATGAATTAGCTCGCCCGTCTAATATTCTAATATTAAAAAAACCGCCTTTCACTAGGCAAATTAACATAAATATATTAACATTTAATAACTTCCTAGTCAAGTGACAAACTTGACATTGAGCACTCTGATTGTATGATTAAGGTACGATTGAATGATAAAAAAATTAATTTAAAATATTAAAAATATGGAAGGCACAATTCAAGAAATTTTACTCTTGGTAAAAAAGAAAATGTTAGAACAGGGTGGCTATGACCGAGATGCCTACAAACAACTAATTGAAGAAACTATAGGATACTTTAAAGAACGTGGAAAAATAACTGATGATGAAAATGATGAATTTATTGAAGACTAGCTAATGGGCATGTACGAAAATGTACGTGATGAATTTGTGAAAAAATAATTCTTATTTAACTTATACTCTTTATTTTAATTTTATAATTTTAAATTTTAACCTATGCTAAAATCTGAAATCCGTAAATCTTATTTGCTAAATAAATATGTCATCATTACTCCTGGTCGAGCAAAAAGACCACGTGATATTAAAGAACAAACTATTGTTAAAAGAACAGCTAATTGCCCATTCTGCCCTGAAAAAATAGATAATAAAAATATTGTTGATAGAATTGACAGCCAAGACAAATGGCAAGCCTTAAGTATAAAAAATATTTTTCCAGCTGTTAGTTTAAATAATAAAAATGCCTATGGTACACAAGAAGTAATAATCGAAACACCTGACCATACCAAGGAACTGCACAATCTGCCAGAAATGCAAATTGCCAATCTTTTAAAGATGTACGCTAAACGAACTGAAGAAATTACAAAAAATAAAAAAATTGATTATGTTCTTTGTTTTAAAAACCAAGGCTCAAAAGCAGGTGCTTCAATTGTTCATGCGCATTCACAGGTTTTTGCTACAGAAATATTACCACCAGAAGTAGAAGAAGAACTCAGACTAGCTCGTGATTATAAAAGAAAAAATAAAACTTGCCCTTACTGCGATATTATAAAAAAGGAAAGTAAGTCTAAACGAAAAATTTTTGAAGACAAAAATATCGTTGCTTTTGCTCCTTATGCTAGCGAATATCATTATGAAGTTTGGATTTTCCCAAAACGACACCTTGACAATATCACCTTACTAAATGCGGATGAAATAAAATCTTTTGCCATAGCTTTGAAAAAAATTCTAACCAAACTGCACTCTATGGATTTATCATTTAACTACTTTCTCCATAATGTTGTTTCCGATGATGGCCAACATTTGTATTTAAAAATCCAACCACGTGATTCTGTTTGGGCTGGTGTTGAACTTGGCTCTGGTTTAGTAATTAATTCTATTCCGCCAGAAGAAGCTGCTAAATTTTATCGAAAATAATTTGTGCAAAAAGTGTGTAAAATTAGCTAAAGTTCTGTTTTGTTTTCACTATTATTAGCTAATAACCACTATTTTATTATAATTACCTCTAAAAGTGCTTGACAATTTTTATTTTTTTCTCTAATATAACTAGTGCCTTTAATTTTTTAGTTTTTAAATTATTGAGCAATAAATAAACAGCATAATTTAAAAATCAAGAAAGAAAAAACAGTGACGTTAGGCAACGTATTTAATGTCCCTGTTTTTTCTTTTAAGTTCATTAACAATTGAATATATTTAAGCGCTAACAGGCGCTAATTCTAAACTTTTGAAGTTTAACTCTTTATATATGTATTTAACTAGACCTCATCGGTTTTAGTTAACATGGAGATAGTCCATGTAAAAAAGACGTCCAGGCGATACCTGGTAAAAAACTTTTTGAGAGTTTGATCCTGGCTCAGGACGAACGCTGGCGGCGTGGCTAAGGCATGCAAGTCGAATGCCTCACTTCGGTGAGACATGGCAAACGGGAGAGTAACACATTGGTAACCTACCTCGAAGACGAGAATAACCCCGAGAAATCGGGAATAATACTCGATAATAGTGGGGGGACATAAGTCATTCCCACTTAAAACTCCGGTGCTTCGAGAGGGGCCTATGACCTATCAGCTTGTTGGTGAGGTAAAAGCTCACCAAGGCAACGACGGGTAGCGGGTGTGAGAGCATGACCCGCCTCACTGGGACTGAGACACTGCCCAGACTCCTACGGGAGGCTGCAGTCACGAATCTTCCTCAATGGCCGAAAGGCTGAAGGAGCGACGCCGCGTGTATGAAGACGCCCTTCGGGGTGTAAAATACTTTTCTCTGGGACGAAACAATGACGGTACCAGAGGAATAAGGGGCTGCTAAACTCGTGCCAGCAGCAGCGGTAATACGAGTGCCCCAAGCGTTGTCCGGATTCATTGGGCGTAAAGCGTACGTAGGTGGTTTATCACATCTCCTGTTAAATCCCGAGGCTCAACCTCGGAACCGCGGGAGAGATGGCTAAACTAGAGATCGGAAGAGGCAAGCGGAATTGCTGGTGTAGGGGTTAAATCCGTTAATATCAGCAGGAACACCAAATGCGAAGGCAGCTTGCTAGAACGTTTCTGACACTAAGGTACGAAAGCGTGGGTAGCGAATGGGATTAGATACCCCAGTAGTCCACGCCGTAAACGATGGATGCTAAACATTGGCAGTATCGACCCTGCCAGTGTTGTCTACCTAAGCTAACGCGTTAAGCATCCCGCCTGGGGAGTACGAGCGCAAGCTTAAAACTCAAAGGAATAGACGGGGACCCGCACAAGTGGTGGAGCATGTGGTTTAATTCGACAATAAGCGAGGAACCTCACCAAGGTTTGACATCTAGCTGCAGACTCTGAGAAATCAGAGAGCCTTCGAGGGTGCTAGACAGATGCTGCATGGTTGTCGTCAGCTCGTGTCGTGAGATGTACCGTTAATTCGGGAAACGAGCGCAACCCCTATCCTATGTTTTATATGTCATAGGAAACTGCCCGCTTTAAGTGGGAGGAAGGTGGGGATGACGTCAAATCAGCATGGTTCTTACACCTTGGGCGACACACGTGCTACAATGGGAAGTACAACGGGACGCCAAGCCGTAAGGCGGAGCAAATCCTTTAAAACTTCTCTCAGTTCGGATTGAGGTCTGCAACTCGACCTCATGAAGTTGGAATCACTAGTAAACGCGAATCAGCCACGTCGCGTTGAATACGTTCTCGGGTCTTGTACTCACCGCCCGTCACACCAAGAGAGTCGGAGGCGCCCGAATGCCGATCACTCGGCAGAAGGTGAAGTCGATAATAAGGGTGAAGTCGTAACAAGGCATCCGTAGCGGAAGCTGTGGATGGATCACCTCCTTTCTAGGGAGATTTTCGGTGTACAAATCGAAATGTCGATTCTACTAAAGCAATTTAGTAGAGGGAATTAGCGCCTGTTAGCTCTGAAATAAAAAACTCGCTTTCATAGCGAAATAAGCAAATAGCGTTATGGGCCTATTTGTAAAAAAGATTGGTCCTTAACTCTTAAAAACCAGTCTTTTTTATTTTAAAAATGATTATACGGGCAACTAGCTCCCGCCCAATTCCGAATTCTCGGAATGGTCGGACAGGCCCGTCCGACTTAAAGTTCAAAAATAGCCGGGCAGGCAGTTGGTTACCCGCCTGAACGTACCGTTCGGTACAGGCGGGGAGCGCATCCCTGATATTTTGAAATAATACGGGCAACTAGCTCAGTTGGTTAGAGCGCGTCCCTGATAAGGACGAGGTCGGAGGTTCAAATCCTCCGTTGCCCACTAATGTGTATATTAAAAAACAAAAAATATCGCGGGGTAGTCCCGAGAACTCGGGACGCCAGACAAACAACCTTAAAACAAAAAATATCGCGGGGTAGTCCCGAGAACTCGGGACGCCAGACAAACAACCTTAAAA
>Ga0075120_10000477_pt1 | contig 33088 bp, 8 predicted proteins | sample AntAceMetag02UKL_FD_69792 | JGI IMG/M metagenome (GOLD analysis project Ga0075120, IMG submission 69792) | Saline lake microbial communities from Ace Lake, Antarctica - Antarctic Ace Lake Metagenome 02UKL | ecosystem: Environmental > Aquatic > Non-marine Saline and Alkaline > Saline | place...
GTGGCGGCGCACCTGATGACACAACTGGCGGCGGCGCACCTGATGACACAACTGGCGGTGGTGAAGATGAATTTGCTTTCAGCCGGGACAGTGAAAGATTGTTTACAATTATGGGGCAAATGCTCAATGAAGATCAAATCAATCTGATACGCCAACATCTCTTGGGATATAACCTCTCGGAAATCATTATCGATGGTGAAGAGCAAAGATCTTTGGCACAGCTTATTGAATTTTTGAGTATTCCAGGTTTCACGTTCGCAGGCATTGAAACTCAATAGAAACACCGTATTTTTTGGCTGAGGGAATCATGAAGATTTTAAAGACTTTAAATAATGTAATAATTACATTGCTGTTATGTGCAGCTTTTACCGTTCAGGTTATTGCTGCTGACAATTCACCAATTGCTGTTGCCCTGGCTGTTAAGGGGAAAGTTGAATGTAAAAAAGGTGAAGATGCCTGGAAGCCAATGGCATTTGGTACAACGCTATTCAATGGCAATCAGGTTCGTACAGGAGACGATGGGTTTGCAGCCCTCGCATTCACGGATGATAATTCACAAATTAAATTACGCCCCAACTCCAGCATGGAGATATTGGGGAAGCGGAATAAAGACTTCAGCATTACGAAAAAGATTAATCTTGAGATTGGTGAGCTTTTCGCGTCGGTTAAAAAGCAGAAAGGCAGCCTTAAAATTGCTACTCCCACTGCTGTTGCTTCAATAAAAGGAACAGAAGTTTGGGTAATTCTTGATGAAGAAGGAAACACACGAGTTCTCACACTTCAAGGATTAGTTGAATTTCTTAGTTTGGCGACTAATGAGTCGCAGCAAGTAATTGCAGGCATGATAGCTACCATGGGAATCGACGGTGTGGTGGAAATTGGTGGTTACACCGCTACACAAGTACCTACGAGTATTGAAGGTGAAGAGGGCATTCACAGCGTGGAAATCATTTTCACAGACGGCAATGGCGATACTAAAAGTGCTGTGATCCAGCTGAGAGCTGAAGAATCTGAATAGACTTAACGATCTTCTGTGCTTCGAAAACCAATTTGAATAGTGTTTTCAAATGCTGGAAATTCAACTCATGTAATAAAATACCTATTTCGTCGTGTGTGACTCTGGGGAGAAATGCGATTATGTATGTAGAGTAACAATGTTAAATCCCTTTCGATGAAAGGGATTTCTTGTTACTTGAATATAGATACTTATTACCAGATATCAATTCCATAGAAATTGGAATCTCAGGATAGCAAGAATTTATGTTACTTTATATTCTTGGAACATTGACCCAAGGTGATATTATTGGACGTCCTGTATCACAGGATTGACAGTCGCGCAACAACACATGTACCCCAACTTTTAAGTCGATAAGGGATTAAGTATGATTTCCAAAACTCCCAGGATAAATCCAGATCATTTGTCTGCACTTCCTGCAAAAAACCGTTATTCCTCAGTATTTCTGAAAGACATTCTTAAAAATGGCTGGATCAAGTTTTTGCCGGGAGAATTGAAAATATTCAGTCTTCTTTCAATTCTTCTATTAGTATCACATGCTGTTTTACCACCTGTTGAAGCCAGTGAATTACCTATACGAATTTTACATAACCCTGTTAGTTTTGCAACTTCTGGAAAACCAATCAACATAAAGGTAACTTTGGATGGGGATGTCTTATTAAGTGATGTAGAGGAAGCGGTTATCTATTTTCGCACTTTGGGACAAATGGAATTTGACCAGAACGAAATGGATTTCGTCGGACGGGAGTTCAGTGGGACTATACCAGCTGAAATGGTTTCGACACAGGGGATTGAATATTATATCAAGATAACAATCGCAGGTAATCGTTTTGTTGGTTTTCCTGAAATAGAACCGGATTTGAATCCCTTATCTGTCGCTGTCTCGGAAAGTAAACAAAAGAAATCGACGAAGCCAAAGAAATCATCCTTAGTAATTATAAGTCCTGAGCCTGATTCTGAGCAGGAAGAGCAGGAAGCTCAAATATTGGTTGCTTTCAACAGGGCTGTAAGAAAGCTGAACCCGGAGAAAATCCAAATTCGTCTTGATAACATGGATATTACCGACAAAGCAGTTATTACCAAAGATATCCTGATTGCTACAATCCCAGATGTAAGTTTCGGTCAACACAAAATAGATGTGTTATACAAGACCAAAAAGGGACGATTAGCACGGCTGGGAGGATGGTCCTTCAAGATTCGCGGAAAAGAAGAAGCAAAGAAAATAACACTCACGACTGTGCGCGGATCTGCCGGATTCAACGGGATCTACCGTGAAATGAACGGTCAAGTAAGTAGATTAGCTTATGAAGACTTTAGTATAAGAGTGGGCATAAATGATTTACGAATGATTGCAGCAGGTAAATTCTCCAGCGAAGAAAACAGCAACATTCAGCCACAGCACCGGTACTTTTTTGAATTAGGTACGGAAAAATATACAATTCGTGCAGGAGATGTAAACCCAAGATACAACAAGCTTGCATTCTGGGGACGAAGAACCCGTGGTGTGGAGCTTGATCTTAGACCAGGGAAATTCTGGATACAAAGCGTATATGGCGAAATGAGGCGTTCGATTGGTACCAAATCAATTAATGTTATCAGAGAATATGGTCAAGATGGCGAGATCGAGAGCATTGATACCACTTTCTCGGGCGGAACATTCCGAAGGTGGGTGGGAGCCATGAGGCTTTCATATAATCCCTCAAGGAGCCTCTCTGTCGGTTACATGCTAATGAAAGCAAAGGATGATGTTACTTCAATCCTGGGTGGAGACAAGCCAAAAGACAACCTGGTTTACGGTCTTGATATTAATGCTTTTGCAGACCGAAGACGCATATCGTTTAATTCCAACATGGCTATTTCAATGTTTACCGATGATACCAATCTCCCTCCGATAGAGGGTACGGAGTCCGGGAAAAGTATAATTTGGATTAATCAGACTTTCGATCCCCTGCCAAAGGATACTTCTGCCAGTCTTAGCAATTTCTTCGGTTCAATATTTGGAAAGACCTTTTCAGCCGATTCACGTTTACGTGTAAGATATTTCGATAATGATCTTCAATTCGGGGCAAAAAGAATCAGTAGAAGTTTTCACACTTTGAGCAACCCGAATATGACACGAGACAGGCAAGGTTATTTCATTCAGGACAGAATCAGGCTGCTTAAGAGTAAGCTGTATCTTGATTTTGGTTACAACTCTTATCATAACAACATCTTCGGTTTAAATGATATTACGGAATCATACAATCAATTCAATACGGGCTTCAGTGTTTATACAGGCGAAATGTTTCCTGATTTTTCAATCTCTTACAGGAATAGAGAGAACACCAGTGATGCCGAGGCGTTTTATATCATTGATGGAGATATCAATGATCCGGATTCAACCCTGATCGATGATAGAAAACTGGATCAAACGAATTTCATTACTTTTAACACGATGTATAATTTCTCTATAATGAATACAACCAATAATGTCACTGCCACAGTAATGACCTCAGACCGCACAGACGAGTACCATGCAACGGGTGCAGCCGAGCAGAAAATGTACAACATAAATATGAATACTGAATATGAAGGACTGCCGTTAAGAACCTCAATCGGATATTCCCTCTCTGATCAGAACACGGGAAATGGATTGAGTGAAATCCAATCACAAACAATAACAATGAGAATGAACCTTGGCCTGATGAATCGTAAGCTGAATCCATATTTTGGACCTCGCATAACATTAGGCAACGGTTTTAACGAGCTTTCATCTGAAGAACCGTCAAGCGAGTTGTTATATGCAGTGACTCCAAAATCTATAATACTTGATTTTATGAGAATAGACTGGTCGGGTGGTGTAATGTATGCATTTCTACCTAATCACAGTATTCAAGGTGGTATTAGTTATTCGATGCAATCGGAAAGTAATAAATTAGAGCTTTGGAACGGTGACGAGCTTCCTGTACCCACAGATACCGATGGGAAGAACAATATGATTGCAACAGTCGGATATCAGTATCGTTTCTAATATTTGAATTAATTAGTACCGCAATACAGATTTTGTTGAGCTATGATTATTTTCTAAGCATATTTCCCTGTTTTTGAGATATTTTGTATAAGCCCAGGCTTGAAATTATCATTGCTAAAAAAATCATCGTAGCGCCTGAAAGCGCCTGCAATGTCCACAATTCAGCCAACAGGATCCAGGCAAGCAGCGAGGCAAAAACAGGCTCCAATGTAAAAATTAAGGCTGCATGACCGGCGGGAACCTCCGGCTGATATCTTGTCTGCATCCAGACGGCTATGACTGTTCCGAATAGCCCGGTATATCCTGCAGCCACCCAACCGGTGAGACTTATTTGAAACGGAACAGCCTCAATTAAACTCCAGGTAATTGCACCCACCGTAACAGTAATAATCTGACCGTAGGTTAGAACCAGGACGTTTTTTGATTTTCCGGCTACTGATTCGAGCACTACCATCTGTAATGCGAAAGCAAATGCACAGCCAATTGTCAGCAGGTCGCCTTTGTTTAAGCCACCCGACTCCGGATCTGCCAATAGGTAAATACCAATCATGGCGGGAACTAAACCTATCCATGTCGCCCAATGTGTCTTGCTGGTTCTGAAAAGCCATGCCAGGAGGGGTGCAATAATAGTCAGTAAACTGGTGAAAAAACCACTTCTTGAAGCAGTCGTCAGTTTTAAACCCTGGACCTGCAGGAGAAAGCCTGCTAACAAAAACAGTCCAACCCATGAACCAAGCAAAAATGATTTTCTTAATTCCGCAGGACTAACGTCTGAATTACCCGATATTTGTTTTCGCCTTATATATAGGAACGGGAGAAATAATATTGATGCCATGCTGAATCTTATTGCGAGAAAATGAACAGGATCGGTTAGAGACAGGGCAGCTTTAGTTGCCGGGAAAGTCATACCCCAGATCAGGCAAAGTAATGCCAGCATCAGGGAGGAATGCATAATACTGTTTTTCATAGTAAATTTAGCCAAAGTTACGATTCTTAATTATTGGGAAAGTAAGAAATGTTGAAATATCAGGCGACCTTCAATTTTTAATCTGCTCCCTTATAAAAATATCTCGTTAATGATAAAGGAAATTGATTTGTTATTATGTAAATCATTTGTTAAAATTGAATTCAGGAGATGAAGGTAGATTTATATCATTTGCATAATTGAGAAATATTATATAAATTGTAGTTTCGCATTTCAGTAATTGTTTGACATTTAGAAAGCAACATTATATTCAAGAGCAACTTTAAGGAGTAATATCATGATTAAACGGTTAACGGTTATTTTGTTACTTTTGTCACTTAGCGCCGGATTAGTAAATGCATTTCCGGCTCGAGTCCTTTTCGAAGAATTTACGGCAGAGTGGTGTCCTCCCTGTGCGCCAGCATCGCGAGTGTTCGGAGATTTTATCGAAGATGAACATGAAACAATTTCCGTCATTATTCATCATGCCAGTACCGATCCCTGGTATGACATCAATGGACCCGAGCACGAGGCTCGGTTTACTTACTATGGGATTACCGGTATTCCGCATTGCAAGGCGGACGGTATAATTGGATTTCATCCGGGTGTGCGGAACAATATAAACAATGCATATTACCAGCGCATAATCAGAACCGCTCCGGTAAGCATTGATCTCCTGACTTATCTTAATGATGATGGTGTGAATGTTACGGCTACTGTAACAAGTGAAGATGATGCAATTGCCGGTAATTACAAGATCAGGTTTGCAATTGTTTCAACTTTATATGAAGAATATACTGGCAGTAACGGCCAGGATACATGGCATTACGACTTACTTGACCTGGCGCCTGATGAGGACGGTCTTGATTTCAGCATTGATGCCGATGATACTGAAACATTCAGCACTACTTTCGACTGGCCCTTTGCACTGCGGGGAGACCCGGTGTCAGAGGACAATATGCATGTTATTGCCTTTATTCAGAATGACGGCAACCGTGAAGTAATCCAGTCGCAAATGGCGGAAGTCGGCTACGGTGGTTTTATGGTTGATTCAGGAGAATCAGCTCATCTTGTGTCGGCAGAAGGAACCGCTGAATATGAATTCGAAATATCCAACCTGATGGGTGAATCTGATACTTACGTCCTTGCGGTTGAAGATGATTTTCCAGATGACTGGTCCTATACCTATACAACACCAGACGGAGAAGTGACCGGTAACGGTACAATAACCATTGATGGCAGTGACACTTTTACCAGCACGATAACTGTCACTACCGGTTCTGATGAAGGAATGTCGGGTAATTTGACTGTAAATATTACTTCTGAGAATGTTGAAGGGATAGAAAGTAACCTGTCCTATTTCACCATGTCGGCTGGAAGAGTATTGATTGTCAATGGTGATCCTGATGGTCAACATGCAGACTATTATACAGATGCAATTGAAGGCATAGAAGAACCGGATGAAGCGGTTGTCAGTTATGCCGTATGGCCTGTCGCAAGTAATGCTATGGATATGAGTGAAGTTTCCGGTTCTGATGTAGAGATGGTAATCTGGTATCTCGGTGAGGGTGGTACGCTTAGTGCAGCAGACGTTTCAGGACTTGAGGATTACCTTGAATCCGGGGGAAACCTGGTTCTTACCGGGAGCGACGCACCTGATATCCTGAATGCGATGGAAGACATTTCACTACTTGAGATGATGGGTGTTACAAGCCCGAGCAGATTTGCCAGTCAAAGTGTCAGTGGAGTTAACAGCGACCCGATTGGTGACGGCATGGAATTCAATATTACCGGTGGCGATGGCGCGGGTAATGCAGGAACCCCCTGCAGCATTCGTGCTGAAGGGACCGGTGAATACAGCATGATATATACAAGTGTTCACCGCGCTGCAGTCAGGAACGAAACCGATACATACAAATCACTCCTGATGGGATTCCCCTTTGAGGCAATTGCTACGGAGGAAGATCGTACAGCATTGATGCTTGTCTTCCTGGAGTATTTTATCAATTTCGAGTTCGATTCGACTCCTGAAAACAGTTCGGATATTCCTGTGCATTTTGCGCTGGAGCAAAACTATCCGAATCCGTTCAACCCATCAACTGAAATTGCATTCTCGGTACCTGAACTTGCCGAAGTTACAATAAGCGTATTTGATGTTACGGGTAGAGAAATCACACGTCTGGCTGATAAATCATTCCAACCGGGAAGCCACAAAGTAACCTGGTCGGCGGAAAATGTTTCCAGCGGCGTATATTTCTACAGCGTATCTGCAAAAGGCGAAACCAACAGCTTCAGTTCTGTTCGGAAGATGGTTTTGATGAAGTAAACTTTGTATCACATAATGTTAGAACAATAAGCCCTCGTACCGTAAATTGTGCGAGGGTTTTAATATCGCTGAAAAGAAAAACCGCAAAGTACTCGAAGAATTCACAAAGAAAGCAAAGGGTTCCTTTGTTACCTTCGCGCTTACTTTGTGCTCTCTGTGGTTAGATGTTTTCGCTGGGATGAATAAACTCAATGGCTACTTTACAGGCAGTCCAACAATGTCATTCTCAGACTTGATCCGGGAATCCACATAATCGCAAACTGTTGTAATGCCTGGATTCCTGCCTTCGCAGGAATGACACTCTGAGCTGATTTTTGCATTCTCGGACAACATGTTGAGCTGACCCGGAATCCTATTTTATCAGTAAGGCTTTTTTTGTTATGAAATATCCAGGGCTTACCAGCCTTATAAAATATATTCCTGATGGGTGGTCATTCATGTTCAATGAAAACTTCGATTGACCTTTTTTTAATTTCCCATCCCATATTTTGGCAATTTCTTTGCCTAAGATATCATTAATTGTCAGCTTAATCGGAACAGAATGATGCAATCTCACATTCAGGTAAGCCTGACCATTGAATGGATTTGGATAGACTGATACAATTGCGAAATTGTATGGAATTGTGGTGGAGTTATCGAAATCCTCAACATCTGTCTAATCAAAGAAATAGGCGCCGATATCAGCTCTTGTGCCGTCAGGGTCGGGATCACTGTCCGGATTGCCGGCATCTATAAGATCGCTGCCGGATTGCAGGTGATAATCCCCTGCATCCGGGTCCACAAAACGGGGATTTCTTTCCCCAAGGAAATTCTCCCCGACTGTTACATTCCTGCCGAATACCGGTTGATCTTCCATATTCAAATAAGCGCTGTAATCAATAAATGATGAATCGCCGGACACCAGTGTATCATATCCAAAGAAAAAGGAATTCATAATTACTGCATTTCTGCGGATATTTTCAACAGCCGTCCCGGTCTCATTGGCAAATGTGATCCTGTCCAGAATACGAAAACAATTCTCAAAATGTCCAGTTACGAGAGAACGGCTTATGCTATTCCAGACATTCTGTTCCTGCTCAAACCTGACAGTATCTGCAATAAAAACGCATTGCGAAATGTTGACTGAATTCGAATCTTCTCTGGCGCGATATTCGGCTTCAATTGAGACTTTTTCACCCTCAAAAGATGAATTTTCTAACTTATCCGGTATTCTAATTTTAAAAGAGCTTCCTGTTACATCTAAACCACTCCAAGAGGTATCATGATTCAAAGGCATACCTGGATTAATATATCTGAACAGGTCTGTAGTAATACTATCCGGAGTATCTTCAAGCGTTATTCGCAGAGGATTTTCGGCTGTAGCATTTATGTATAAATCAGCTATGAGAAGATCAATTACGGGGCTTCCTTCCAACAAAGAGTCACGCAAATCCTGAAAACCAATTTCAACATTTTCGCCAAGTGTCAGACTTCCGCCCACAATCCTGAGAGGAACGTTAGTTGAATCAAGTATGATGGTGGTATCATTCCAGGCCTGATCGCCTGAAATACAGCCTTCCCAATCGATTGCGGGATAATAGGGGGGGGATTGTCTAATAAACGAAAATCATAATAAAAATCTTTGGCATAGCCTGTTCCTCCGCAATTGCTGCGATGAACATAACCGCGGCGATTCTGCGCAATCGAACCTCGCAGGAAAATAGTCCCCCTTTCATCACGTTCGCCTTGATGTTCACCTTCAGGATCGCACCAGACATAATCGTCATCTTCATCATTCTGATGCTCGAAAGTAAACCGTTCGTTCAGAGAAAGCAGCGCTGCAGTTATTACAATATTCTTTCGTTCGTGACGACCTCCTTGTTCATATAATCCGTTGCCTCGACCGTTTCTCCAGGTATCCGCGATAAAGATATCGTTTTCAGAAACAACACCTAATTTTTCACGCGTACTGTCGGGGATAAAATCAGGAAGATTATCTATGTTTATGCTGGAAAATACGAGATTATCCATCAAGCAAATATCGCCAGAGCTGCCGATTGTGGTTTCGCCGTCAACCTCCTCACCGAAAAGCTGGAGCCTGCCGTCAAAGAAAAGAACTGTCTCGTTTTCGTATTCAACCACTCCATCATCAATAGTCCGGGTGCTGTCCCAGGGATCATCAGCACCCCATGACCACCAGTTCCAGCCATCATCGGCTGCCTCACAACGGAATTGAAGTGTACTATCCTCATTTTCAAAGAAATTACCTTGATCGACTGCTTCTGATCTGATAGCTGTCAGTTGTTCGGGAAAAATAGCTACAGGCCATTTAAAATGAGGTCCAAAACCAAAGTATGGATTCTGGTTTCCATTAATAAAAGAATCTTGCGAAGTGGTCACCAATCCTGGAAAAATGGTCCATATCCCAAACTGATATAATCATTTGAGTGCACATAGCCAAATAGAGTATCAGGCATCCAGAACCAGATGTATTCGTCGAATCGTGTTCTTTCATGGTTGGTGATATACATATAATCGCTGAAGTAACGAAGCCCGGCGAATGACGGTGAGGCTGTGGCAAGAAAAATCAGTAGTAAAACAGTGATAACAACAGCACGGTATTTCATGGTTTCCCCAATAAAAGAATATTACAAGGACTTTTCTCTAAATGGTGGCAATGATTACACGGGGTAACAATTAAATTATCGAATTAGAAGTGGGATGTCAACCCTTATGCCGATGAATCATAATTATTTATTATTCGTTTATGGGAGAAATGTAACTGTTCAGTTTGTGTCATTCCAGCCTTCCAACTGTACGACAATGTCACTCTCTGACTTTGTGCGACCTCTGGCTCATTGATCCGGGAACCTACTGTATCGCAACCTGTTGTTTTTCCTGGATTCCTGCCTTCGCAGGAATGACACATTGAGCAACTTTCTGCATTCCTGGACAGCCTGCTACGCTGAAATGACACGTCAGATTGATCTTACATGTTATTATACAACAATATAGTGATAATTATAATTGATCAAACTAAACAGTTTCATTTCATTTTACCTCCCGACCTATCATGAGTGTTAACATTGGCATAGCACTTGCCAGTAAATTCTCATATATTATTATGTTAACGACGAACCACATCACTCATTATCGGAGTTTTGTACTATGGCATGGGTAACCTTCAGAGCGAGGCTTGCTGTATTTATCTTACTGGTATTATTGCCGGTAAGCCTTTATTCTCAGGTCGAGATCGAAGGTTCTCTTGCTGGAACTCTTGAAACCAACACATATTTCGTTACCGGAGATATTTCCGTTGATGCCGGTGACAGCCTGTATCTCGAGCCCGGCAGTAATTTCCTTTTCCAGGGTGCCTTTGATTTTACAATAAATGGTGCATTATATGCCGATGGAGACGAAGCTGACACGATCTCCTTCGGTCCGAATGAGATGGTCCCAACCTGGTACGGGATTCTTTTCACCAATTCCGCTTCCGACTTCAGCGTGATGGAATACTGTAAAATTTATGGCAGTTCCGACCATGGTCTTCATTGCAACAATTCCTCGCCCACTTTCAACCATTGCCTGATTTATGATAATGACACTGAAGATACCGGTGTTGGAACGCACTGGCGTGGTGGTGGTGTTTACGCCCAAAGTTCAGGTATGACACTTAGAAATTGTACAATCAGAGATAATACCTCAAGGCGTGGAGCCGGTGTATATGCCTGGCGAACACCCGCTCCGACAATTATCAACTGCCTTATCACCGGCAACTCTGCCATCATCCAAAATAACCAGGGTGGACATGGCGGTGGTATTTATTATTATGTTTGTAGTCCTACGATCAGGGGCAGCACTATCAGCCATAATACCGCAGAAGATTTAAGCGCTGGTATTCAATGCTGGTTCTCCAGCCCGGTCATAGAAGATTGTATCATAGAATTCAACAACGCAGAAGGTAGTGGCGGCGGAATAGGGCTGGAACGACAAGCCAGTCCAGAAATATCAAATACTACTTTTCGTGGAAACATCACACAGGAAAATGGCGGTGGGATTTCAGTCAACGATACCTCGATGGCAACTTTTGAAGGTTGCTTTTTTGAAGCAAATTCAGCGATGGAATCCGGGGGCGCGGTTTTTATATATCGGCGCAGCCAACCAAGTTTTTTCAAATCTACTTTTGTCGGAAATACAGCAGATGAAGGTGGAGGCATATACGTAGGGTTTTTCAGTAACCTGACTTTTGTTGATGGAATAATTGAGGGAACAGCGGAAGGCAGCGCCATTCAAGTTTCCAATGACGCCATTATTTCATCACTCAGGTACAGTAATTTATACAATAATGATGATGAAGATTTCACCGGAAATGTTCCGGGAGGATTAGGTGTCTTATCCACAATAAATGCGAATCAAGATTCTTGTGATGCTTTTAACAATATTTTCCTTGATCCAGACTTTGTTGATGCTGCTAACGGTGATTTTAATCTTGAGGAGGAGTCGCCTTGCATCAATGCCGGTGATCCTACCTCGCCGGTTGATCCTGATGGGACAGTTGCGGATATGGGAGCATATCCTTTTTTCCATGATACTCCTGTTCAATTCGATCTACTTTCTCCACTTGATGGCGATACATGCTGGACCCTCGATACTACCCTTACATGGGAAATGACAACTGATCCGAACGGAATCGTTCCACATTTCGATGTCTGGATTGATACACTTGACGATCTCTCTACTGCCTGGCTGGCGGCTGACAGCACAGCCGATACGACTTATGACCTGGAAGATCTCCTTGATAATCATAACTATTATTGGACTGTCAGGGCTACAGATAATAATACTGAGGGAATGTGGGCAAATGATACTTTTCGTGTTCACACCTATCTATACGAAGCTCCTGATGCTTTTGAGCTGAGCAGCCCCGATAGTGGATCTGTCATAGATGAGGATACAGTAATTGTTTCCTGGACTACAGCGACAGATTCCGATCCCGGTGACGCTATTACTTATACTGTGGAATGGTCCCTCGACTCTGATTTCGGAGAATTGTATTCAGGCACTACCCAGGATACAACTTTCAGTATTACAGACCTGGAAGATGCGATACAACAGGGCGAGTTTGACGAACTTCCTGATGATATTACTGTTTACTGGCGGGTGCGGGCGACTGATCGAGGTGGATTGGAAACAGATGCTACACCTGATCACGGCTGGTCGTTTGATGTATTTCTCCTGGAATCCCCTGATCCATTTGATCTCTTATCACCTGCGAATGACGATACCTGCTGGGATGGCGATACAACAGTAACCTGGGAAGCAACAACCGATCCGGATGCAGGAGACGAGATTACTTACTGGCTTTTCTGGTCTGATGATACCGATTTCGAGTTTGGCGTTGATTCTGTTTCGACTGACGATACCACTTACGCTTTAACAAACCTTGATGATGATCAATGGGTTTACTGGAAAGTCCGCGCACAGGATACTAACACAAGTGGAACATGGTCGAGCAATACACGGCGTTTCAGGGTGTTTATTCCCGAACCACCTTCAAATTTTGCGCTGTTCGCACCAACAAATAATTCTACCATTTATGACGATTCCGTGACAGCTTTCTGGACAGAGTCAGAAGATCCCGATCCCGGCGACCAAGTACTTTATACGGTGGAATGGTCATTGGATTCAGATTATGATAATTCATACACCGGTACCACCACGGATGACTTTTTCCAGATAACTGACCTGGAAGATCAAATACAGCAATGGTATGGTGACGAACTTGACGAGTTACCCGATGACGTAAGGATTTACTGGCGAGTCAGTGCGTCCGATAATTATGGAAACGTAGTAAGGGCAATACCAAATAACGGATGGTCTTTCCGAGTATATTTAGCTGAGCCTCCGGCTGAGTTCAGTTTGTTATCACCAGGTGATGGCGATACCTGTTGGACTGGCGATACAACATTTACATGGGAAACAGCTGTAGATCCTGATCCGGATGACCAAGTTTTTTACAGATTAATTTTCGCAACAAATGAAGAATTTACCGAAAACCTGGATTCTGTGAACACAGCTAATACATCCTATCCTTTTGAAAACTTGACTGATAATCAAACATACTGGTGGCGGGTTCATGCCCAGGATGGCAATACGGACGGAACATATTCAAATGAAACATTCCAGCTACATATAAATATTATTAATCCACCTGAAGCATTCAGCCTTCTGTCTCCTGAAAACAACGATACTATCTGGACGGATTCTACATCGCTTACCTGGGAATTAACAACTGACCCAGATCCCGACGACTCGGTTCATTATGTGATCTGGTGGGCAACCGACCAGGACTTCACTCAAAACCTTGATTCAGCTTCGACAGAAGAAGGTGATACATCATACGTTTTCAACAATCTTCCTGACGATACCCATTACTGGTGGAAGGTTCGCGCGCAGGACAGGAATAGCAATGGTGCGTGGTCGGACGAAACATTCAATTTCCAGGTGTACATAATTGAATCGCCTGGTAATTTCTCTTTAGCCGGCCCAGCGGATGAAAGTATAGTTCAGAACGACACAGTAACGGTTTCCTGGACAATAGCTGAAGACCCGGATGAAAACGATGTTGTTACTTATCACGTAGAATGGTCTGAAGAATCTGATTTCTCCGATTTCTATACCGGGAGCACCACTGATACTATCTTTGCAATTGCGGCAATGAATGATCTGGACGAGCTAAATGACAATATGCATATATACTGGAGAGTCAGAGCTGAAGATAATTATAACAATGAGGTATGGGGATCACCCCAGTCTGGCTGGTCATTCTATACGAACTACCTTGACGAGACTCCTGATAATTTCAGTCTCCTATCGCCTGGTAACGGCGATACCTGCTTCACCGGGGATACCACGCTTACCTGGGAAGCAACAACCGATCCTGACCCGGGAGATGAAGTTGATCATTATGTAATCTGGTGGGCGACCGACGACAACTTTACCCAGAATCTCGATTCTGCGACATCAACAGGGACATCCTTCGATTTTGAGGATCTGCTCGATGATGTCACATACAGGTGGAAAGTAAGAGCTCAGGATAATAATACCACCGGCAGATGGTCTGATGAAACATATCTGCTTGTATCCTATATCCCGGAAGCCCCGAATGATTTTGATCTGGCTTCACCGGCTAACGGAAGCACTATTAATAATGATACAGTTACAGTTCGATGGACTGAATCGAGCGACAACGATCTTAACGATAACTTATTCTATGAGGTCGAATGGTCGGTTTTCGAAAATTTCAATGAATCATACACTGGCATTACTACCGATACTTCTCTGACTATAACCGGTTTGCAGGATCAGGATGGAATTCCTGATGATACTACCATTTACTGGCGCGTGAAAGTTGTGGACAGTTTCGGTCTGGAAACCTATGCTGAACCTGAGACAGGGTGGTCTTTCGACATATTCATTATTGAGCCGCCCGAAAGCTTCAGCCTGCTGGCTCCGGATGACGGAGACACTTGCTGGACCGGTGACACAACTTTGGTCTGGGAATCCACACTCGACTCAGACCCTGATGATGACATTGATTATATTGTGTGGTGGGCTAATGACGAGAACTTTACTCAGAATCTCGATTCTTCAAACGTCGGTGATGACACCACTTTCGCCCTGAATAATCTTTCGGATGATACATCATTCTGGTGGAAGGTCAGGGCTCAGGATACAAATACCTCCGGCACATGGTCATCCGATGAATTTCAATTTCATGTCTATATACCTGAAGCGCCTGGTGATTTCGCACTGGCAAGCCCGGACAGCGGCTCGCAGAAGCAGGATGGCGATGTTATCGTAAGATGGACAACCTCAACCGACCCCGACCCGAATGATGTAATCACTTATACTGTACAATGGTCGGAAGATGAAGATTTTGATGATTTTGAATCTGTGACTACTTCCAATTTATCTTATACAATTGCTGACCTTGACGATGATCTGACGATTTATTGGCGTGTCAGGGCGAATGATCTTTATGGAAATCAGACTAATGCCGATCCGAGTGCCGGATGGTCGTTTGATACATATTATTATGAGAATCCCCTGGCGTTTAATCTCCTCTCCCCGGCAAATGATGATACTGTCTGGGATGGTGACACTGTACTGACATGGCGTTCCACAACTGATCCTGATCCTGGCGACAATATCGATTATATAGTCTGGTGGGCGACGAATTCTTCGTTCACCCAGGGACTTGATTCGGTGAATGCCGGGAGTGACTCAACGTATGATCTCATAAATTTAAGTGATGATACTCGTTACTGGTGGAAAGTACGCGCCCAGGACGACAATACTACAGGAACATGGTCCAACCAGACACGGTATTTTGATGTGTTTGTAATCGAAGCGCCGGAAGATTTTGATCTGGCAAGTCCGGCAGATGGATCTGAAATTAACGATACTCAGACGACTTTGAGGTGGACAAGCTCAGACGATAACGATCCCGATGATGATATCACTTATCACATAGAATGGGCTGATAATCAGAATTTCGACAATTTCAGCACATCCAGTACTACAGATACATTTCACATCCTGACTGATCTTCAGGATTCAGATAATGAAACTATCTATTGGCGTGTAAAAGCAGTTGACGAATTCGGTCTTGTGACTTGGGCTGATCCTTCAACGGGCTGGTCTTTTGATGTTGATATTCACGAGGCACCGCTCGCATTCAACCTTCTCTCGCCGCAAAATGATGATACAACGTGGAGCGGTGATACGACACTGACCTGGGAATCCACGACCGATCCTGACCCTGATACAGATATCGATTACATTGTCTGGTGGGCGACGAATTCTTCTTTCACCCAGGGGCTTGATTCGGTGAATACCGGGAGCGATACAACCTATAATCTCATAAATTTGAGTGATGATACCCGGTACTGGTGGAAAGTTCGCGCACAGGACGACAATACGAGTGGTACCTGGTCGAACCAGACCCGGTATTTTGATGTTTTCATTATCGAAGCTCCTGAAGATTTTGATCTTGCAAGTCCTACAGATGGATCTGATATAAACAATACCCAGGCGACTTTGAGGTGGACAAGCTCAGACGACAACGATCCCAATGATGATATAACCTATCACGTAGAATGGGCTGATAATCAAAACTTCAACAATTTCAGCACTACGAGTACTGCAGATACATTCCACATCCTGACAAACCTTCAGGATTCAGATGATGAGACTATCTATTGGCGTGTAAAAGCAGTTGACGAATTCGGTCGTGTGACCTGGGCTGATCCTTCAACTGGCTGGTCTTTTGATGTTGATATTCACGAGGCACCTCTTGCCTTTGATCTTCTCTCGCCACAAAATGATGATACAACCTGGAGCGGTGATACGACACTAACCTGGGAATCCACAACTGATCCTGACCCTGATACAGATATCGATTATATAGTCTGGTGGGCGACTAATTCTTCTTTCACCCAGGGACTTGATTCGGTGAATGCCGGGAGTGACTTAACGTATGATCTCACCAATTTAAGTGATGATACCCGGTACTGGTGGAAAGTCCGCGCCCAGGATGATAATACAACTGGCACATGGTCGAGTCAGACCCGGTATTTTGACGTGTTTATTATCGAAGCGCCGGGAGATTTTGATCTGTCAAGTCCTGCTGATGGGATTGAGATCAATGATGAACAGGTAACACTCAGGTGGACTGTTTCAACGGATAACGATCCCGGTGATGCAGTAACCTATCATGTTGACTGGGCTGACAATCAGAATTTCAATAATTTCAGCACGACGAGTACAACAAATAATTTCTATCTACTATCAAATCTTGAAACATATGACGATACTACTGTTTACTGGCGTGTGAAAGCGGTGGACGAATATGGTCTCGAAACATCTGCTGATCCGGCAGGTGGCTGGTCCTTTGATGTCGATATCCACCAAGCGCCACTGGCATTTGATCTGCTGTCACCAGGTAATGGTGACACTACATGGACAGGTGATACAACCCTTGTATGGGAGTCCACAACCGATCCTGATCCTGATACAGATATCGATTATATAGTCTGGTGGGCGACTAATTCTTCGTTCACTCAGGGGCTTGATTCGGCGAATGTGGGTAGTGATACAACCTATAATCTTAACAATCTGAACGATGACACGGTTTATTGGTGGAAAGTAAGGGCACAGGACGAGAATACCAGTGGCAGATGGTCAACTAATACCCGCCGGTTTGTGGTATTTATTATTGACACACCTGATAATTTCAGTCTGCTTTCGCCATTAGATGGCGATACCTGCTGGACTGGAGATACTACGCTTGTATGGGAATCCACAACTGATGCCGATCCCGATGAAGATATCTCTTATATAGTCTGGTGGGCGACCGACTCCAATTTCACTCAGGATCTTGATTCTGCTAATGTGGGCGGCGATACATTGATGGTCTTTGATAACCTTGATGACGATACCGCTTATTGGTGGAAAGTAAGAGCACAGGATAACAATTCCGTTGGAACATGGTCGGATGAAACCAATCATATTGAAGTCTATATCATCTATGCTCCGGGCGCATTTTCATTGTTATCTCCCGACAGCGGCAGTGTAGTAGAGGACGATTCTGTCATTGTGGTGTGGTCACAGGCGCTGGATTTCGACGGGAACGATGTAGTCACATATACGGTTGAGTGGAGTACAGATTCTGATTTCAATACCAGTTATACCGGAACCACTACCGACACAACCTTTAATATCACCGATCTTCAAGATCTTGGGGAACAGGGAGAGCTGGATGAACTTGAAGACAATATCCGGGTTTACTGGAAGGTCAGCGCAGAGGATATGTTTGGGTTGACCACAAACGGAAGCCCGGCAAACGGCTGGTGGTTTGATGTAGATCATGCAAGACAGGCTCCGGATGCATTCGGTTTAACCGGTCCTGTAGATGGAGACACGTGTTGGAATGGCGACACTACCCTGGTATGGGAAGCAAGCGCTGAGCACGATCCCCAGGATTCACTTTTCTATCGTGTGTTCTGGTCAACGGATGAGAATTTCATTCTGAATGTTGATTCTGCAAATACGACAAATACCTCCTATCAACTGACCAATCTTCCCGAAGACCTGACCTATTGGTGGAAAGTCCGGGCGCAGGATACGAATACCAGCGGAACATGGTCGGATGAAACATACAGTTTCTTTGTATTTATTTCAGAAGAGCCCGGTGAATTCGATCTCGCATATCCAGACAGCGGTGCTGTAATAAATGATAATACCGTTACTGTAGGATGGACTGAAGCCATTGATCCGGATACCAATGATGTTGTCACTTATACAGTTGAGTGGTCTAACGATTCAGATTTCGATACCTATTACACTGGAACCACAACTGATACGTTCTTTGCAATCACCGCTATGGATGATCTTGATGAACTGGCAGACGATCAGACGATTTACTGGAGGGTGAAAGCGGCTGACCGGTATGGCAATGTTACGAATGGAACTCCTTCCGCTGGCTGGTATTTCGAAATATATATCGAGGAGCCTCCTGGTAATTTCGGACTTCTCTTACCGTCAGATGATGATACGGTCTGGACTGAGAGTGCAGCCCTGTCGTGGGAAACAGCAAATGAGCCCGATCCTAATGACGACGTGACCTATTGGGTATGGTGGGCGACAGACGCAAATTTCACCCAGAATCTTGACTCGACATCAACGAATGATACAGACTATGATCTGGAAAACCTTGTTGATGGATCCACCTACTGGTGGAAAGTTCGCGCCCAGGATGAAGGCACGGTGGGAGTATGGTCTGATGATGTATTCAGCTTTGTATCTTACATCGTAGAAGCTCCTGAAGATTTTGACCTGGCTTCGCCTGCTAACAACAGCACATTCGATGTAAACGATATCACGATTCGCTGGACTTCCTCAAGTGATAATGATGAGGGAGATACACTCTACTATGAGGCGGAGTGGTCAGGCTCAGACGATTTCAGCAATTCAACTACCGGCATAACAACTGACACTTTTGTCACTATTTCAAATATACCTGATGACACAACCATTTACTGGCGTGTAAAAGCGGTTGACACTTACGGTGTTGAAACCTATGCTACTCCGGAATCAGGATGGTTTTTCAATATTTACATCGAAGAATCACCCGGCAACTTCAGCCTGTTATCTCCAAATGATGAAGACACGATATGGACTGAAGATGCATCTTTGAGCTGGGAAACTGCGCTCGAACCTGATCCTGATGATGATGTTACCTATTGGGTCTGGTGGGCAACTGATGCAAACTTTACTCAGAACCTGGATTCTACATCTACCACCAACACAACCTTTAATCTCACTAACCTCACCGATGGCTCGTCCTATTGGTGGAAAGTCCGCGCACAGGATGAGGGCACAGTGGGAACATGGTCTGATGAAACATTCAGCTTCCTCATTTATATCGTAGAAGCTCCTGAACCTTTTGACCTGGTCTCGCCTGCCAATGACAGCACTTTCCTCGCTGATGATGTTACTCTTCAGTGGACGGCATCGAGCGATAATGATGAAGGAGATACGCTCTATTACATGGTAGAATGGTCGGGAAACAGTGATTTCAGTGTTTTTGTTGACAGCATAACCATTGGTACTTCTATCACTCTCCTGGATCTGCCTGATGATACTACAATCTATTGGCGGGTAAAAGCGGTCGATACCTACGGTGTTGAAACCTATGCTGAACCGGAAACGGGATGGTATTTCAATATTGCGATTCCGGAATCCCCGTCAGGTTTCGACTTACTCTCCCCAGCAACTGGATCAATTTGCAACTCTGGCGATACTACGCTTATCTGGCAAACATCTATCGATCCGGACCCGGGCGATGAGGTTTCGTACGTCGTCTGGTGGCGTCAGGGAATGGTTGCCGATTCTGCAGTAACCACCGATACTTTCTTTGCTTTTGACAACCTGACGGACGGCGCCTTTTATATATGGCGAATCCGCGCAATTGATGAAAACAGTCCCGATGTCTGGTCGAATCAGACCTTCTTCCTCAGGGTAACTATTCCTGACGCACCAGGAGAGTTTGATCTTGCCGAACCGGCAAACGGAACGGCGATTGATGATGATAATGTAACTGTTTACTGGGAATCATCCACAGACATAGACGCTGGGGATCAAATTACATATCATGTTGAATGGTCAGGTTATGATGATTTCAGTGAATCGTATTCTGGTACTACTACGGATACGTTCCTGACAATCACAGGCTTCGAGGACCTTGATGAACTACCGGATGATACAACCGTCTATTGGCGCGTAAAAGCGGTTGATACTTACAATCTTGAAACATATGCAACCCCTGAAACAGGATGGTATTTCGAGATTTACATCGAGGAACCTCCAGGCGATTTCGGATTGTTATCTCCAAATGATGAAGACACGATCTGGACTGAAAATGCCACTTTAAGTTGGGAGACTTCGTTAGAACCCGATCCCGGCGATGACGTAACCTACTGGATCTGGTGGGCGACTGATGCAAACTTTACATTGAACCTGGATTCTACATCAACAACCGATACAACATACGATCTTTCAAACCTCACCGATGGTTCGACATACTGGTGGAAAGTCCGTGCCCAGGATGAGGGTACCGAAGGTATATGGTCTGATGATACCTTCAGTTTCCTTATTTATGTTGTTGAAGCACCCGAACCATTTGACCTGACACTGCCCGCAAATGACAGCACATTGATTATAGATTCGGTCAAGGTTCAATGGTCGGCATCAAGCGATAATGATGATGGTGATACTCTTTATTATGAAGTTGAATGGTCGGGATTTGATGATTTCAGCGTTTCATTCACAAGTATAACTATTGATACTTTCCATAGTATCACGGGCTTACCTGATGATACGACTATATACTGGCGTGTAAAGGCGGTTGATACTTATGGTGTCGAAACCTATGCTGATCCTGAAGCCGGCTGGTTTTTCCATATCTCTATTCCAGGCTCTCCTTCAGCATTCAGCCTGATTGCACCTGAGAACCTTGCTACCTGCTGGACTGGTGATACAACACTTGTCTGGGAAACCTCAATTGATCCTGATGTTGGAGATGAAATCACCTACGTGATCTGGTGGTTGACGAGTGATAATACCATGGACTCAGCATCAACAGCTGATACCTTTTACGCATTTGATAATTTGACCAACGGACTCACCTACTGGTGGAGGGTACGTGCACAGGACGAAAATACCCCGGGGACATGGTCAAACGAGACTCATCAGCTTGAAGTAATTATTCCAAACGCACCCGGAGATTTTGACCTGACGAGCCCTGCTGATGGAACTGTTATTAATGCCGACAATGTCACTGTTTATTGGGAAACATCAATTGACGCTGACCTTGGTGATCAAATTACCTATCATGTTGAATGGTCAGGTTACGATGATTTTACTGAACCTTATACCGAAACAACAACGGATACATTTTTTACGATAACAGATTTCGAGGAACTTGGTGAACTGCCTGACGACACTACGTTATACTGGCGGGTAAAAGCAGTTGATGAATACAACCTTGAGACTTATGCGAATCCGGAAACGGGATGGTACTTCGAGATTTATATTGAAGAACCGCCTGGAAACTTCGGACTTCTCGCTCCTTCTGATGAAGATACGATATGGACTGAAAATGCCACATTGAGCTGGGAAACTTCGGTGGAACCTGATCCCGGTGATGACGTAACCTACTGGGTATGGTGGGCGACTGATTTGAACTTCACTTTGAACCTGGATTCAGCCTCCACAACCGACACCACTTATGATCTCGCTAACCTCACCGATGGCTCGACCTACTATTGGAAAGTCCGGGCACAGGATGAGGGTACTGTCGGGGTTTGGTCGGATGATACGTTCAGTTTCCTCATTTATGTTGTTGAAGCTCCCGAACCTTTTAACCTGACGTTGCCAGCTAATGACAGCACATTGATAATAGATTCTGTAACGGTTCGATGGTCAGCATCAAGCGATATTGATGATGGCGATACACTCTATTATGAAGTTGAATGGTCTGGATTCGATGATTTCAGCGTTTCATTCACAAACATAACTATTGATACTTTACATAGTATCTCGGGTCTGCCTGATGATACTACTATATACTGGCGTGTGAAGGCAGTTGACACTTATGGCGTTGAAACATATGCTGATCCTGGCACAGGTGGTTGGTTCTTTAATGTTTCTGTCCCGGCATTTCCTTCTGCATTCAGCTTGATTTCACCGGAAAACCTGGATACATGCTGGACTGGGGACACTACACTTGTCTGGGAAGCCTCAGTCGATCCGGATGTTGGAGACGAAATCACTTACTGGGTCTGGTTCTTAGACAGCGACAATGTTTTAGACTCAGCCTCTACAGTCGATACTTTTTACGCATTCGATAACCTGACAAATGGACTCACCTATTGGTGGCGGGTTCGTGCGCAGGACGAGAATACTTCCGGTACTTGGTCAAATGAGACTCATCAACTTGAAGTAATAATTCCGAACCCACCGGAAGATTTCGATCTGCTTGCACCTGCAAGCGGTACAGTATTCGATAATGGCGATGTGACTGTTAACTGGGGATCATCATCTGATAGTGATCCCGGCGATGATATCTATTACCAGGTCGAGTGGTCTGGGTTTGATGATTTTTCAGTGTTCGATAACAGCACTACTACCGATACATTCGTGACAATCAACAACATTCCCGACGATACGACTATCTATTGGCGGGTTAAAGCCGTTGATGAATATAACATGCAGACTTATGCGAATCCTGGTACCGGCTGGTATTTCGAAATATACATCGAAGATCCTCCGGGTAATTTCGGGCTTCTTTCGCCGGATGATGCTGATACTGTATGGAGCGGAACTGCCGACCTGGAATGGGAAACGTCAGTTGAACCGGATCCCGGTGATGATGTTACTTACTGGATCTGGTGGGCGGCGGATGTGAATTTCAGCGTTGGTTTAGACTCAATATCTACAATTGACACTACTTATTCGCTGACCAATCTTGATGATGAAACCACTTACTGGTGGAAAGTCCGGGCTCAGGATGAAAACGGAAACGGTGTCTGGTCGGACGATGTGTATCAATTCGAATCATATATCCTGAATCCACCGGAAGATTTCAGCCTTACCAGCCCTGCGAACGGCAGCACTAACAATAACGAAACAGTGACTGTCGGCTGGGCTTCATCAAGTGATACTGATGACGGCGACACACTTTATTATGTGGTCGAATGGTCCGGATTCGATGACTTCAGCGTATCTTTCACGAGTGTAACTACTGATACATTTTACAGTATCTCAGATTTACCTGATGATACCACTATATACTGGCGTGTAAAAGCGGTCGATTCCTTTGGTTTACAAACCTGGGCTGATCCTAATACAGGATGGTATTTCAACATATATGTTCCGGGACCGCCGGATAATTTCAGTCTTATTTCACCTGCTGATACCGATACGTTCTGGACGAGTTCGGATACGGTCACCTGGGAAACTGCGGTTGAGTTTGATGTTGACGATTCCGTCACTTACTGGATATGGTGGGCGTTTAATTCAGGATTTTCTATAGGGCTTGATTCCGCTTCAACCACTGACACAAGCTATGTCTTTACAGACCTTGTTGATGATACGACCTATTACTGGAAAGTCAGGGCTCAGGATGTAAATACTACTGGAACATGGTCTGATGAGACATATGAGTTCCGTGTCTTTATCGTAGTTCCACCCGATGCTTTTAATCTTGTATCGCCGGTTAATGGCAGCACTGAAAACACCAATGATATTACGGTAAGTTGGACTTCTTCAGATGTAAATAATGACGGCGCTGAACTAAGTTATGTAGTAGAATGGTCAGGATTTGATGATTTCTCTGACTTCGAAGACAGCAGCATCACAGTTACATCCCTGACAATCGCCAACATTCCTGATGATACGACTATATACTGGCGAGTCAAGGCGGTTGACAGCTACGGACCGGAAACCTGGGCTACACCCAATACCGGCTGGTACTTCAATATCTACATCCCTGAAACACCGGACGATTTCAGCTTGTTATCACCTATAGATGATGATTCCTGCTGGAGTGGTGATACGACATTGACATGGGAAGTTGCAGTTGAAAATGATCCCGATGATTCAGTCACATACTGGATTTACTGGGCGAACAACCAGACTTTCACATTGAATCTGGATTCAGCATCTACAACTTCCACCTCATTTGATTTTACCAATTTGAATGATGATACAAATTACTGGTGGAAAGTTTTAGCCGAGGATACCAATACGCAGGGTACCTGGTCGGATGAAGTATTCAAACTGACCTCATATATCCCCGAAGCGCCTGATAATTTCTCGCTGACGAGTCCAGCCAACGACAGTACACTCGAATCGGGTACAGTTACTATCTATTGGAGCCCATCAAGTGACAATGATCCCGGTGATTCATTCAATTATATAGTCGATTGGTCCGGATATGATGACTTCACATTCTTCAGCACCAATACAACTACAGATACTTTCCAGGTAATTGCTGATATACCTGATGATACGACAATCTACTGGCGTGTAAGAGCGGTAGATTCTTTCGGTCTTGTTACATGGGCTGATCCTGATAACGGATGGTATTTCAATATTAATGCCCCGGAACAGCCTGAAGATTTCAGTCTGCTTTCACCCTTTGATGATGATACGTGCTGGACTGGTGATACGACCTTAACCTGGGAAGTTGCGGTCGAAAACGATCCCAACGATTCTGTCACATATTGGATATACTGGGCAAATAATCAAACTTTCACCCTGAATCTCGATTCAGCTTCTACGACATCGACTTTATATGCCTTCAATAATTTGAATGATGATACAAATTACTGGTGGAAAGTTTTAGCCCTGGATACCAATACATCGGGTACCTGGTCGGACGAGGTGTTCAAGCTGACATGTTATATACCGGAAGCTCCCGGTAATTTCGCGTTGACAAGCCCACCGAATGACATTACTCTCGATGCGGATACTGCCACCATATACTGGTCTTCATCAATTGATAACGACCCCGGCGATCAACTCATTTATATAGTTGATTGGTCAGGTTATGACGACTTCAGTGTCTTTAGCACAAACACCACTACGGATACTTTCCATGTAATTCCTGATATTCCTGACGATACAACAATATATTGGCGGGTAAGAGCGGTTGATTCATTCGGGCTTGTTACAACTGCGAATCCCAACACCGGGTGGCATTTTAATATTTTTGTTGAAGAAGCACCCGGCAACTTCAGTCTTATTGCACCGGTTGACGGCGATACCTGCTGGGATGGTGATACTACTTTGACCTGGGAAACTTCGGCTAATTATGATCCCGGTGATCAGATCTCTTACAAGGTCTGGTGGGCTACTGATGCCAACTTTACTCAGAACCTTGATTCAGCTTCAATGACTGACACCACCTATAATTTCAATAACCTTACGGATGATGTAACATACTGGTGGAAAGTAAAAGCTGAGGACGAAAACTCGAATATTACCTGGTCGAGCGAAACTAATACATTGGTCTCCTATATCCCGGAAGCCCCAGCCGCGTTTTCATTGGCAGACCCGGCAAATGACAATATTGTATATAACGATACTGCAATTGTTTACTGGACATCCTCAAGCGATGGCGATCCGGGTGACGCGATAGATTACATCTGGCAATGGTCATACGAATCTGATTTCAGCGTTTTAAATACCGGTTCTACCACGGACACTTCCCTGGTAATCCCTGGTATCCCTGATGATACGACGATATACTGGCGTGTAAAGGCGATTGATACCTTTGGTCTGGAAACATGGGCTGATCCTAACACCGGCTGGTATTTCCATATTTATGTTGAAGATACTCCCCTGGCTTTCAGCCTGTTGACACCCGGTGATGGCGATACGGTATGGACAAGCGATACCACAATTACATGGGAAGCGACCACTGATCCGGATCCGGATGATACTATTTCTTACGTGATCTATGGCGCATTGGACGAAAATTTCATTCTTGTTGATTCAATGGCCACAGATGAGACGTCATTCACCCTTACCGGGTTATTTGATGATATGGATTACTGGTGGAAAGTCCGTGCGCAGGATACAAATACCGAGGGAACATGGTCAGATGAAGTGTTCCAGTTTGCGACTTATTTCCCCGAACCTCCGGCAGCATTCAGCCTGGTTTCACCGGGCGGAACAGATACATGCTGGACCGGCGATACGACCTTAACCTGGAATGCGACTACTGATCCCGACCCAGATGATCAGGTAACCTATTGGATCTGGTGGGCGACTGACCAGAATTTCACACAAAACCTTGATTCAGCATTTACTACAATTACCTCTCATACAATTGTAGGTTGGTCAGATGATGAAACTTACTGGTGGAAGGTAAGGGCGCAGGATACGAATACTCTCGGAACCTGGTCGAGCGATACGCTTTCATTTGCGGTTTATATCCCTGAGAATCCAAATGCTTTCAGTTTGTCTTACCCGGCAGACGGTTCTCAATTGGATGCTGACGAGGTTGAAGTTGGTTGGACTTCCTCTTCGGATAATGATCCCGGCGATACTTTCTCCTATACGGTCGAATGGGGAGTGGATACACTTGGCGCGGCTGTATATACTGCAACAACTACTGATACGTTCCTTATTATTACTGACCTTGCGGATCAACTTGGTCAGGGTGATCTTGATGAGCTGCCGGATGATATAACCATACGGTGGAAAGTAAAAGCGGTTGACGGATTTGGTCTTGAGACTTATGCAACGCCAACAAACGGTTTTACGTTCGATATATTTATTTATGAACCGCCTGCAGCGTTCAGCTTACTTAGTCCACTTAATGAAGATACCTGCTGGTTCGGAGATACAACATTGACCTGGGAGGCTACTACCGATCCCGATCCGGGTGATAATATCAGCTACAAGTTGTGGTGGGCGACAGATCAGAACTTTACCCAGGATCTCGATTCAATTTCCACCACCAACACCCAACATGATTTAACAGATCTTACACAGGGTGAGAATTATTGGTGGAAGGTGAGAGCACAGGACACCAATACGAGCGGAACATGGTCGGATGACACGTTCCAGTTCTTTGTCTATCAACCGGAAGCCCCGGAAGATTTCTCGTTATCATCCCCGGATGATGGTTCGCAAATCAATAATGACACAGTTACCGTATGGTGGACAGAATCGCTTGATAACGATCAAGGTGATCAGGTTACCTATCTTGTTGAATGGGCGACCGATGACCAGTTCACAGAAACATTCTCGGGCACAACCCAGGATACATTCCTGACTATTGCCAACCTTGCAGACATGCTTGGACAGGGTGAACTGGATGAGTTACCTGATGATACGACTATTTACTGGCGTGTAACCGCTTCCGACCTCTGGAATCTTGAAACACAAGCTGATCCGTCAGATGGTTGGTCGTTTGAAATCTACATAATCGAACCTCCATCAGCATTCAGTTTGACATCGCCTGATGATGGCGATACCTGTTTCATTGGGGATACTACCCTGACCTGGGAAACTTCGGTCGAACCCGATCCCGAGGATTCAATTACTTATTGGGTCTGGTGGGCGACAGATCAACTGTTCACCCAGGATCTTGATTCAACTTCTACCACTGATACCGAGTATGAACTGACCGATATGATAGATGAGAGTATCTATTGGTGGAAAGTCCGTGCCCAGGATACAAATACAACCGGAACATGGTCGGATGAAGTGTTCACTATTGTTGTAACCCTGCCCGAACCACCCGGTGATTTTTCTTTAGATTCGCCAGAGGATGAATCGGTAATAGAAGATGATACGGTGACAGTGTTTTGGACAACTTCAATTGATGATGACCTTGAGGATACTGTCAGCTATCGTGTTGAGTGGTCAACAGACGTAGATTTCACTGTTGATTTATACCAGGCTGTAACAAGGGATACTTTCCTTGCAATTACAGATCTTGAAGACCTGGTGGGACAGGGAGAACTTGATGAGCTTCCTGATGACACAACCGTTTACTGGCGGGTAACTGCTACTGACAGGTGGAATTTTGAAACCCAGGCTGATCCTCCGGAAGGCTGGTCGTTCTCAATTTATATTCCTGAAACGCCTGAAACATTCGATTTGATTTCTCCGCTGAATGATGACACTTGCTGGACAGGAGATACTACGTTTACCTGGGAACCATCCAACGATCCCGACCCGGACAATGACGTTCTCTATGATTTATACTGGACTCTTGATCCCGAATTTGGGGAACTTTGGAATGTAGAAGCTGACCTTGATACTATCGCGTTTGATTTTACCGATCTGACCGATGACACTACCTATTGGTGGACAGTATTCATATCCGATGAAAACACAAACGGAACATGGGCAAGCGATACCTTCGCGCTGCACGTTTTCATTCCAGAAGCGCCTTTACAATTCGGGCTTGCAGAGCCGGACAGTGGAGCATTTGTGAATGATGATACTGCAAGAGTTGTGTGGACAGCGTCATCTGATAACGATCCAAATGATCCATTCTATTACCTTGTTGAATGGTCGCTGGATACAAATTACGCTGTTTCCTATACCAGCACTACGATGGATACATTCTTTGACATCACCGATTTGCAGCAGGCGGCAATGACGCATAACCGGAACCGTGGTGATGAATATGATGAACTGCCCGATGATTCTACTATTTACTGGCGTGTGAAAGCGATTGATGGTTTTGGCTTTGAAACAAACGCTGAACCTGCTACTGGCTGGTCATTCGATATATATATCTATGAGCGACCTGCAATATTCACACTGCTTTCACCTGGAGTGGGCGATACCTGCTGGACGGGCGATACAACGCTGGTATGGCGTTCCTCATCCGATCCTGATCCGAATGATCCGATCTCGTATGTAATCTGGTGGGCGAGTGACCTGGAATTTGAATTCATACAAGATTCGATTGTTACAACCGATACGACCTTTGATATGATAGACCTCGGCGATGATCAGTCATGGTGGTGGAAAGTCCGGGCGCAAGATACCAACACCGAGGGTACCTGGTCTGATACGGTATTCAGTTTTTACGTCACCATCCTTGATCCGCCCGAAGCGTTTTCCATCCTGTCACCTGTCGATGGCGTTGAACTTCATGAAAATTATGCGAACCTGAGCTGGGAAGAGAGCATAGATACCGACCTTAACGATTCGGTCAGATACATGCTTGATATTTCACTGGACCCGGATTTCCTGGTTTACATGGACATTACAGTCTATGACACGACATTCTTGCTTAATGACATTTCGGATTTGATCTTCAATTTGACTCAAAAACAACCAGGCGGTGACAATTCCCCCATGGTTAAGAGAGGCAATGGAAAAGGACACAATGGAGATTTCAATTCATTCGGCTTGAAGAATGCAAAAAATATTATGGCCGAAAATGCTGGAATCAATCAAAGTGAGTCAATTTTTAATTCCCTGGATTCCCACCTTGGCGGGAATGGCTTATCTAATGATATGTTGGGGAACTCAATTGGAACCGGGAAAATTGGTTTAGATGAGCTTGACGAACTGCCTGACGACCTGACAATTTACTGGCGAGTTAGAGCGCTTGATACACAAGGTCACGAAACAATATCCGATCAAGGCGAAGAAGGAGTCTCTTTCTCAATATATGTTTACGATTTGCCATCAGCTTTTGATCTTCAATCTCCCTCAAATGGTGAACTTATTGATGAGATTTCACCACTTTTAAGCTGGCAATCTTCATTCGATCCTGATCCGGACGATGTACTCTATTATGTTATCCTATGGTCAAAGTCTGAAGACTTTACAACTGATGTTGACTCGTCCCAGTCAGGCAACCGTTCGTTCTTTACCATGTCTGAACATGCTGAAAATGGTGATTATTGGTGGAAGGTTCGCGCCCAGGATTCAAATACTGAAGGAACCTGGTCAAACCAGGTATTCTCATTCACTCTTGAAGTGACCGAGCGTCCTCCGGGACCGTTCTATCTACTCACACCATCATATAACACGACTGTCAACGAAACTGAGATCGACCTGACATGGGAGGGGCAAAAGAGTCCGATGGTGGTGAATCATGAGTATTCAATCTGGTGGGCGAAAGACTCCCTGTTTGATGGATCAAACGGTATTGTCGATTCCTCACGCTCAAGCGACACCCTCTTCACAATTGATGGACTTGAGGATGATACTCGTTACTGGTGGAAGGTACGCGCGTTGTTTGCCGATACCGGTGATGTCTGGTCTTCCAATATGCTCAGTTTCAATGTTTACCTGGTAGAGCCGCCATCCGGATTTTCCCTGGCTTCACCCCTTGATGATACGACTTTTTCGCAAAGTGAAGTCACAGTTTCCTGGCTGTCGGCATCCGATCCTGATCCTGGAGATTTCCTGACTTACCGGGTGGAATGGGCGATGGATCCCGATTTCGATAACATTAATTTTGTTTCAACACGCGACACTTTCTATACTATCTCGGATTTCACCGGTGGATTTACTCAAATCGCTCCGGGGCCCGGTGATGGAAGTAATATCAGGCTTAATGGAATCATAAAAGGTAACCCGGAAGGTGCATCTACAAAATTGCTGTATATGCCTGGAGAATATTCGGATAATACATCCCCAGGTAAGACCGGTTCTCTTATTAATACGTTCGGTACGGATGGCCAGAATTCAATAGATAATCTTGGTGATGATGTCACAGTTTACTGGCGTGTGAGAGTTGTGGATAAGTTTGGTCTTGAAGAAAATTGTTCGCCTGGAAACGGAAGATCGTTCTACATTGATGTACCGGAACCACCTTTGAGCTTCAGCCTCGCATCACCTTCAGATTTGACCGATTTGAGAGATACGATAGTTACATTTATATGGAATACTACTGTTGATCCTGATCCATACGATTCGCTCTACTACGAGTTGTGGCTTGATACACTGGCGAGTATGCGAACCGGGATTAAAATCGCCGGACCCATGACAGACACTGTATTCACGTACAGCAATTTTCAGAATTTCTACAATTATTTCTGGCGTGTTAACGCCCAGGACGCGAATTCTGATGGAACTTTCTCAGCTCAAACATTCAGCTTCTATGTCCCGAATCTTTATAGACGTTTTGATCAATTCGCCGGGCAACCGGAAGAATCGGGCATTCATACACTCTTCCCGAATCCATTCAATTCAGAGGCAATGGTAGTGATCGGTCTGATGGAGAGATCTGATTTACATCTAAGCATTTATGATATCCTTGGCAGGGAAGTAGCGTCGATTGCCAAAGGTTCATTTGAGCCCGGCTATCACCGTCTGCGCTTTAGTGCTGAACATCTTCCCAGCGGTGTATATATTGTTCGGGCTATCACACCCGGCGGCAAGATGGATGCAAAAAGAAAGATCGTTTTAGTCCGCTAAAGTGTTGACCGCAAATTTATTTGCCTCCCTGGTTAAAATTTGTTCAGCGAATTTCTCCTTTTCTTTGCGGCTTTGCGCGAAACAATTTATATTGCCACGCAATTGCCGACAAAGAATCCATAAACTTAAACATTATCAGGAGCATTCAATGAGTACCATCAACAATGACACATTCAAATTCATGGCTGATCTTTACGATAACAACAACAAAGAATGGTTTAATTTAAACAGGAAACGCTACGAGGTTCATGTTCGTGAAGCTATGAAAAACATGGCGAATTCTATAGCCGGACCTGTCTCTACCGTGGTCAAGGAATTCTCGGGAAAGCCCAAAATATCACGCATTAACAACGATATCCGTTTTTCACCCAACAAACCATTATACAAGGAACATGTCTGGATATCTTTTGGCGAGAAAGACCATATCGCAGGTCTATTCGCTGCTATTGGAAAAAATGGCTGGGCGACAGGATGCGGAATCGGCGCTCCCAAACGAGAAATGCTTGACAACTGGCGGAAAAACCTGGTCACTCATATCGATACCTGGCGTAAATATGCCAAAGCAATCGACCTTGAGAACAATATCGATATTTACACCGAGAACCTGTATAAAAAGCCTCTATTCCCTGATATCCCTGATGATGTTAATGATATGGTTCAGGCAAGAGGAACCTGGATTGTAGATAAACCGAAATTGAAGTTCAAAAATTCACCCGAGGAAGATTATTTCAATGGTATCTGCCGCATGCTGCCTATCTACCTCTTTATGGCAAGCACCCCGGCTGACCTGCTCAAAAGAATCGCAGAACTTGGTGACAATATAGCTGCTCCGAATGAGCATGTGGAAAAATATTGGAATGTCCTGAAATAGCATTTCCTGGGATGGAACTTCTGGGGATCATTCGTTATTCGACGTTTCAACAGATTTTTGGCATCTCATCTATCGATTTAGATATCATCTCTTCGAGAATTGACATGTCCACATCTGCAAGTTTTTTAAGATACAGACAGGATTTACCGAGTTTATGTTTACCTAATTTCTGAAGATATTCATCATACTTATCAAATCCTGACATTATATAGAGTGTCAGATTCTGTTTTCTTGGAGAAAAGCCCACGAGGAACCAGTCTCCTTCCTGTCCACTCTTATACTTAGGGTCTCCTGAAAAAGTATTTTTCAGGCAAATATGCGCTTTCAGACTTATTAAATCTTCTTGGTTATTTTGCATAAACCATGTTTTTCTGTTCTTGGCAGTAATACTG